>JAABUO010000730.1_pt1 | contig 53804 bp, 57 predicted proteins | sample 5559291 | NCBI WGS metagenome assembly JAABUO01 (sample SAMN10711878, study PRJNA513372) | rock metagenome | isolation source: Antarctica rocks | place: Antarctica: Victoria Land, Finger Mt sud | reverse complement strand
AATCTGACCAAAGTCGCTGCTTTATATCTTCTCGTTGATTAATCACATCGATAGTTTGTGCATACAAGCGCTCTCTCTCAAACTCTCGTCATCATACTCTCATTTTTCTTTGTTTCTTCGCACTCTTCGCGTTCTACTCTTTCGTTTCTAATAGTCATTTTTTCATCGTAATTCGAGTATTTTTCAAATACTCTAGTGTTGCAATTCTTTCAATCTTGATGATGAACGATGTCAATATAGTGTCTGTATTTTTGAGCTGAGCTTTTTTCTTAAGCTTTATCTGCTCTGCTCTATAATGTCTGCAGTTCAGCAGTAAATGCTTCGACGTTTGCCTTGCATTGCATATTTCATAGCATTTGTTCGAATTATTCTCTGATAATCGATGCAAATAGCTCTTGAAATAGTCATGTCTTATTTTCAGCTGAATAAAGATTGAAAACGTTAATCTATCGATTTTTCTCAGCTCTTTTAGTGATTTATGACTTAAATTCACATTCAATATGTGCTTTCGATACTGATTTCTCTTCTTGATGCTGCTTTTTCAGACATTTAATCATTGTAATTTCGTCTCTTTGCAAATTTGCTTTTTGACGAAGCTTATGATGATTGTTTATCGAAAATATGTTGCATACGTTGCATGCAACATACATAAGACACGATCTCTATGCTGATTTTTCTCTTAGCGAGAAATAGTTTCTTGCAGCATATTCACAGTTCAAGGCGAGCAAAATCTCTCATTGCTCAGATTTCGACAGTTTACTTCTTAAGCATGAGTCGCAGACGTTTCGTCAGCAATATGCATGTGTATTGCAGTCGATTTCTTCTCTAATCACATTGATTGACATGCGCTACTGTTCTCTCGAGCTATACAGACAATATTTTCAACTAGAGATTGATTCTATCATCAAGACATTTGAGAGTCAGAACTCAGTGAAGAAATAAGATTCTTAAGATCGACAGTTGTCATCATTGTATATCACGTCTCGCAGACGCTCGCTTCGCTTGTAAGACGTGCGACTCATCTGTTTCATGTTATCTGTAGAGATCTTTCTCATGTAGATCGATCATGTCTTGCAGAGATGTTTGTATGCTACACTTCTAATCAGACAGCGTAGTTCAATCATTCTTTACTAACTCGCTTGTGTTTCTCTTCTCTTAACGAAGTCTTCTCGTCAGCGTATTGCTCATGTATAGAATGTCTGTGTCTGAACATCTGTTAAACGATATTAACGAGACTCTCGAGTTTGCTCATATTGAACTTAATGAGTCTTGTGAGTTGCTCATGTCGTAGTAACAGACACGCAGTCTTAACAAGATCTATACGTAGTTAGCACGTAAATCTAAAGAATGTTCGTGATTCAAGTTCTTTCTGCTAATCACTCTCAACAGATCAAACGCGAGAGTGTTCTGTCTCAGTTCTTGTCATCGCGACAACAAGATACTGAATCGAATGATTTTCATAAGCGATTTCCCTCGTAGTTCTGCGTTCTATTTGACTTTCTCATCTGCATGCAGATTGCTTGTAGCATGCGCATTGAGATTATCAAAGTCTGCGCGATCGCGAAAACTCTGCACGCGATCAACGCACAGCGCTTTCATCATCACGCAGCATCTCAATGTCATTCAAACTTTTGATAATCTCTAGACTCTACTGTAGCTAGACAGTAGATTCGTAGTCAGCATCGCGTACAAATGAGTTTCATCGCTGATCAAGATTTATACGTAGTTAGCATGTAAATTTAAAGAATGTTCGTGATTCAAGTTCTTTCTGCTAATCATTTTCAACAGATCAAATGCAAGAGTGTTCTGTCTCAGTTCTTATCATTACGACGACAAGATGCTGAATCGAATGATTTTCATAAGCGATTTCTCTCATAATTCTGCGTTCTATTTGACTTTCTCATCTGCATGCAGATTGCTTTGTAACATGTGCATTGAGATTATCAAAGTTTGCACGATTGCGAAAACTCTGCATGCGATCAATGCACAGCACTTCATCATCATGCAGCATCTCAATGTCGTTCAAGCTTTTGATAATCTCTAGACTTTACTGTAGTTAAATAGTAGATTCATAGTCAGCATCATGTACAAATGAGTTTCATCACTGATTGAATGATTTGAGTAGTTTTACAAGATATTGAACATGTTTTCATTCTTCACTATTGAAAGATAACTTTTAAAGAGTTATGTTTTTGTTTTCGTAAGTAAAAATATAACTCTTGATGAAGTCTTGAAGATGAAGTGCTTTCAAAAGCATAAAACAGATGAAATTTCAGTGAGTTTTAATGTCTTGTATCATCTTGAGACGAAGTTTGAAATTACGTTAAATCTTGTGAAAGTTCTCTATTCTTTGAGAACTTGCGTTCATATAAACAGCAAGCTTTTGAATTTAATTAAAGATTATTATAATGTCATGAATAAGAGTTTACTCTGTATTTCTGATCGCGATTGCAAAATCAATTGCAAAATCGATTGTAAAAATAATTGCAGAGCAAAGTAACATGATAAATAAAAATTATTGATTATCTTGAACAATGTTTAAAATAAACTTTCTTGTACAGACATGCTTTAAAGACTAATCTTGAGTATTCAATATTTCTTCTTATTCTCGTTCTTTGAACTTAACATCAGTGATTTTAGTAACTGTTTAACAATTAACTGAATTACGTGTGCTAAACATGTTAAATGTGAAGTAGCTGAGAATGTTTGCAAAGTCTCGTCTAATGTCATCATCATGACGTCGTTATTGCTGACGTTGTTTATGATTATAGTCATAAATCGATCTTGAATATTAAGTTCTTGCAATATTCATTCAGTAATACTGCTTAGATTGCTATCAGTATGCTTGTCTTCAATTTGTTCAAAGCTCAACAAGACTTTATAATATTCTCAGAACTCAATGTAGTAAAATTTCATGATGACTAGAAAAGATAATCTATTAGAACTAGTTCATTTATTTAGACTAATGAAGATTTTAGAATTCGTTGATAAATTCTTAAGTATGTTTGTTGACTTGAACAACAGTCGCTTGATTCTTGAGAGAGATTGTAAGTTTGATTCTGTGCAACAGAGTAATGCTTGATCATGTTATTTCAAATGCTTGTCGAAATTGAAGATTATTAATAGTGACATGAGAAATATTCAAAGTGACAAAAGTCTTTTAAAGTTGTAATGCAAAAACTTCTGAAGTATATTCTTGATGAAAAGCACAATGCTGTGATTTGTTAATCTTTTGCAATCTGTTTTGCAATCTGTTTTGCAATGTGCAACTAAGAAGTAACTTATTGAAGCTTTAACTTTAACAAAGTTATGAATGTCTTGAACTTTCATGATCTTAGTTGCTAAGTTTGTGCATCTATCACAATCTTTGCTATTCAGATGATGTTTCATGATGCTGTTATTGATGCTTCTATTGTTAGAATGCTCATAAATATGCGTGTTAATGCAAAAATCGAAATCAAACTCTTTTGTGTTCGAAGATTGCACAGAGAACAACGTTGTTTCAGAGAAGTACAGCGTTTCTTATCAAATCACTATCTGTTTTACCTTTTCTTGATGTGCAAGACAATAAGTCGAGATCAGTCGTTACTATTCTGAGCGAGATAAAGCGACTACTTTGATACATGAGATATAAAGCAATTGCATCAGGCATTTTCTATCAAAAAGAGTAATCTAGATTCTTGCAGACTAGATTTATATCATTTTCATCTGACATAAGTTGATAATAGAAGACGATCTATTGCAGGTTTCAAGATAGAAATTGGGAAATCTCTACACTAGAGTTACTGTCTAAGTGAAACGCTTTGAGTAAGAGATTAAAGAGATATTTAAGTGATGTCAAGTGAATTTTCTAGAAGCTCGAAGCCTGAAACTCGGAAAAACTCTCTATGAAAAGAAATATAAAGAGTCGCTTCATGCGCTCTTCTTTCTCTGATTTCGCAGACATTAACGCGAAACTCAGCGAAAGCAATAGCTCAACGTCAGAACTCAAAACGTCAACGATAGAATTCAAAAAGTCAACGTTAGAGATTGAAACAAATCTATGAAATGAACTTAGCATAAGTTCATCAACAAGCAAACAACTGCAGAACGACATTGTCGATTTATTTCGCAGTCAACAAAAATCGCTCACATCAGCAAATAGAAAAACGCAATACATGTTTAGTTCACTCGATGCATTGATGCTAAATTCACATGCAAATATGCATAATGACAAGAATACAATCAATCTGCGAAATGCAAATTCGCAGCAAAAAGAGCAAACACAAGCGATTGTGAAATTCAAAGGAATGAAAAAGCGAAAAGCGATGAAAAGTTCGCAAAAAGAAGCTAGCAACGAATTTAGTACTAGCAAGTGCTACGATGTCATCTCTAAAGAGATGCAGATAAAGAGACTGCGCGAAAGAATTGAATTTGCAGTCAATCAGCTAAGACAAGCAATATCAGAACAGAAAGAGACTATAAGTCATAGCTTAATCTACATTCGAAGAGCATGTGACGAAAGCATAGAAAATTCGGTTCAGAAGCAAATTGATCAACTTCAAAGTCAAACAAACAACAAACTGAAAATCATTCTACAATTGATTTAACAGAATGTTGAAAACATCAAAAAGAGAATCAATGCAAAGCAAATGACAGAGAATTCGCAAATCTCGCAGAAGACGCAGAGTTCGCAAACGTCGCAAGTCATGCAAAATTCGCAAAAACCAACGCAGAAGCTTACATATGTGCAAAAAGTAGCTCAAGTCACAAGCGCAAATGCAAATGCAAACATGAATGCAAATGCGAATGCAAATGCAGACGAATGAAACCCGATTACCAAGAAATTCGCCCCAAAATCACAAGAAATATCATATCGCGAAAGAAAACTCATTGTCAATCCCAAAAATAAGAACTGAACTTTAAAGACGATGGAAATGCGAGATTCGATGAACAATGCATGGAAAAAGGCGAAAATCGATCTAATAGTCGTCATGATAGTCAAAACGCGAAAGGGAAACAACATTGCTCTGATGATCTCGAAAAAATACATCGCAGACGTCTTACTAGCGCAAAAAGCAATATGAGAGCATGTTTTTGATGTTAAAAGCATTAAGAAAGATGAGAAATGACACAAAATAGTCATACAGAGTCTGAAAATCGAAATCTTCAACACGAAAACTGAAATAAAAAATCTAAAAACTAAATTAAAGTTCTTCAACCTCGAATTGAAACTAATAATCAATTCTATATGATTATCTAAAAGCGAAAACCGATCACGAAATAGACACGCATCGACGATTTTAGCTTTCAAAATCGAGGCAGAAGCACAAAGACATTTGAAAAAACGACTCTTAGCTGTGAAATCAACATATCGAACTGTTGAATATAGAGACTATTGATCAAATGATCAATGTCAAAAATGTCGAATTTTTGAACATTTATGAAACAAATGTAACAGATCATCAAGATGCTTGTACTGCGAGCGAAATCATCAGAGCTGAGAGCATAAATGTTAACTATCTACGTGCAAAGACAAGCAATCATGCAATCACATGATTTCGAATTGCTGCAAATGTCAAAATGCGCACTTCGCAAATAGCGTAAGATGCAAAACATATCAGAAAGCTCAGTTTATTAGCTCACAAAAAGATCATCTAGTCACAAAATTGTAATGAGTATTGCATTCGAAATGTCACAAAACAATGCAAATGACGAAAGCTTTGCAAACACGTTGAATGTTTGAATTCTACAGCACAATTGCGCAAGATCAACGCAAATTATGCACGCATGCATGAAATTTGCAAAAAACAAGACAGATATTGTTATACTACAAGAATCATGAATGAGAGAAGAGAATATAACAATTTCGCATTCATCGTTTATCTGCATCAAATCAAATGTTCAGAATACTCGTGTCAAAGTACTAATATTTGTTGCGAAAAATGCAAAGAAATTTACATGCACATCAAGATCAGACATAGTCAATAGCGAAGATATGCAAGCGATATCAATAGCGAACAATAAAATTCAGAGAGAAATTTTATTGTTTAATATTTACAACGAAAAGTCACAAAACGCAAATGACGAGCAATTATACATGATTGAGCGAGAATTAGCAAAAGTTATGCTAAATTCTGAGCAAAAAGTTATTATTGTCGAAGACTTTAATGCACATCATAGCTGGTGAAACGCAAAAATTTCAAACTCTATTAGAACGAAAGCATTAATAAATTGAGTAAATTTACATAGATGTGATCTGATTAACACTTCTGATATAGACACATATCACAGCTATTCAAGTCAGTCAAGCTCGATACTTGATTTAGCATTTGCATCAAAGAATATGCACAATCACATCAAGAATTGACATATAGACGAGAATGTAAACACAGAATTTGATCATGAAGTAATTCTATTTACAATAGTTACAAAAAAGATGAAGTTGATTGAAAATTCGTTGAACGCGTCATACAATCTGCAAAAAGTCGACTGATAAGACTTTGATGAGCATTTGCAAAAGACGAAAGACAAAATAATTGTCAAGATGCAAAGAATCACGAGTTTAGAAGCAAAAGTCATTTATTTGACTGAATGCATCAAGAATACAGTGAAATTATTCGTATTTAAACAGCGAATATGCGCAAAATCAAAACTCTGATGAAACAATGAGCTCATCGAAATGCAAAAGACGCTGTCGTCAAAAAAGCAAATATGAAAAAGATGCAGAAAGAACGACGCATGAGCAGAAATAGTGCAAATGCGAAATTCGTATCATGATGCAATAAAGCTGATCAAAAACCAATTCTGAATCAATTTTTTGAACAACGTCGAAAGAAAAGAAGTGTTTCAGACATACAAGTTCACTAAATTACGTCTAATTGAAAAGCTATCTTCGATACAAAACTCGCAAAAAGAATTGAAAATCGAATTCAATGAAAAGTGCGAAGCATTTCTGAAAGCAATGTACTCATCATCTTCGAAAATTCAAATCAATGAAGAATTACTATCGAACGAAAGCATACAGTGATCAAGAGTTATCGAAGGGAAAATCAAGCACGCTATTAACTTCTCAGCACTCAAAAAAGCACTTGAATCAGACAATATGTCATTCGTAATCATACAGCGAGCGTACAAAAGCATATTGAAAATCTTCAATTTAGTGTATTCAGATTTGATTGAAAATGATTATCATTCAAAGATATGACGCGAAGGTACGAAAATTATTCTGAAAAAATCAGACAAGTTGAATTATTCAATTTCAAAGACATACAGAATTATTACGCTGCTAAACTGTTTAGAAAAAGTAGTAGAAAAAATAATAGCAGTGCAACTGTCTTACACAGCTGAAATTAACGACAAGCTGCTAAATTTTGATCAAATAAAAGACAGAAAACAAAGATCAGCTATAAACGCAGTACTAAATTTAGTACATGATGCGTAAATGGCAAAAAGTCGCGAAAACACGCTTATCTGTCTACTTCTAGATGTCAAAGAAGCTTTTGATGATGTTACGTTGAAACAGCTGATCAAAATATTGATTAAATTGAAAATATTAATTAATTTAATCAATTGAGTAAAATGCTTCTTACAAAATTGAGTTATTGACTTAGCATTTGATGACGAACGTCAGAAATCAAAGAAAATAATCACAGAAATATCGCAAGATTCATCTATTTCGCTCATTCTATTTTTAATTTATATTCGATACTTATTTTCGAAGATTCGCGCAAAGATCGAAAATCTACAGTCACTCAGCTACATTGACGACGTAGCACTATACGTGAAGGAAAAGAATATTGATAAGAATGTAAAAACGCTGAAAAATGCAGCAAAAATCGCTTTTACATGAGCAAAGAAAAACGCAGTGCAATTCGATGACTCAAAATCTGAATTGATACACTTTGAAAGTCACAAGATGACATTCAATCAAATGATTATTCTACTCAATAACACGATCATAAAATCAAAGACATGCGTACGATGACTAGAAGTCTGACTGAATCGAAAGCTCAACTTCAAAGTTCATGTGCAAACGAAAATCGCGACAGTCACAAGAACGCTACACTCGTTGTTTAGATTAATGAATAGCGAGTGAGAACTAAATGTCAAATCAGGAAAGCAGTTATATCTGACATGCATCACATCTATTAGCGATTATGACGTCGAAATATGGTGGAATAATCAAAAAGCTACTTAGTCAAATTTCGCAAACTGCAAAACGCTGCATTACGGAAAGTTCTGAATGCATTTCGAACATCATTAATAGATGCTATGCAAATACAAGTCGAAATCTCGTCGATGAAGATACGATTAGATCAAAAGTGCAAGAACTATGCAATTTGAATAGTTGAGTTATCGAAAAAACACTCTATCAGAAAAAGAACATCTATTACGTACTCATCTCAATACTTTATCGAATTGAACCTAGATCTGAAATATCTGAACTGAAACGAGACGAAGACGAATGTATCTTAAAAAGCTAAGAAGTGCAAAGACAGACTCACGCAGATATATCGAATATTGAACAAAGTGCAAAAAACACTGAATTCAATAAAAGAAATCGAAATTTCTCACTTCAAGAAATCGTGAAAGCAAGAAATCGAGCATTTAGCAAAACTTCAAACCGAATTTGCAAAGGGCGAAACGTGCGATACGATCAATACACACTATAGGAAATTAGAAAGAATTACCAAAAAGGCGAAAAACATAGTGATGTACACAGACGCATCGCAAATTCGGAAAAAGACAGCAGAAGTTGAAACAGAAATCGAAACGACAGTGATGTTTACGCATGAACTCGTTAGATGCAGCAAAGCGACAAGCGTTTCAGGCAAAATCATAACGAAAGCGAAACTGCAAGCTATTAGCGATGCAATTGCAATGTGCAGCGAAAAAGCACTCAAAAACAGCGAAATTTAAATGTACATGAACAGTCAAATGACTTTGCGAAGACTAAACACAAAAAGCAACGTCAATGCAAGATTATTCAATGACATACGACAAAATTTGACCAATTTACGTCAGAAACAGTGTCAAATTCGCATACAGTGAATATTGAGTCGCAAGAGCATTATTGAGAACGAAAAAGCAGATCAATTGATCAAAATTGCTGCTCAAGAAGTATTAGTTACCGACAACATAAAAGCAATCATCATAAGCTTCGTCAAAAAGCAAATTTGCAAAGAGATGAAACTACAATGGTTAAAGATCTGAAAAAGCAGTATCAAAAAGAAAAATCAGTATCAAAAGATCATATCAAATGTGAATCTAAGTCATAAGTCACTAAAAGAGCTGAGAAAAATCAATAAACTAACGTTTTCAATCTTTATTCAGCTGAAAATGAAACATGACTATTTCAAGAGTTATTTGCATCGATTATCAGAGAATAATTCGAACAAATGCTATGAAATATGCAATGCAAGACAAACGTCGAAGCATTTACTGCTGAACTGCAGACATTATAGAGCAGAGCAGAGAAAGCTTAAGGAAAAAGCTCAGCTCAAAAACACAGACATCATATTGACACTGTTCATCATCAAGATTGAAAGAATTGCAATACTAGAGTATTTGAAAAATACTTGAATTGCGACGAGAAAATAACTATTAGAAACGAAAGAGTAAAATGCGAAGAGAGCGAGAAAACGAAGAAAAACAAAAGTACGATTGCGAGAGTTTAAGCGAGAGCGCTTGTATGCACAAACTATCGATGTGATTGATCAACAAAAAGATATAAAGCAGCGACTTTGATTAGATTACATGTAACGTAGCATACACACAGCGTCTAGACAGTGTCATAGTCATAGACTGCATGCACTTAATGAAGAAATAAAAAATAAAATTAAAAAAATCTTGCTCATGATCGTATAACATATATTTTTCATCATGTAATGACTGCAGTTTGAAGAGCACGATAAAAGCAATGTTAGAAGAAGAAGATTGAGCACTATCATGCTTGCTGTCATTAAGATTCTCTGAAGAAAATTTTTTTTTTCTTCAAGTTTTACGTGCTTATGCAGTCTAAGACTATGAAACACGATGCTATTTACCTAAATAGTAGCACTGAAGCGCTGTGTGTATGCTAAATTACATGTAATCTAGTCATAATCGCTGCTGTATATCTTTTCATTGAGCAGTCAGATTGTTAGAGTGTGCATACGAGCGCGCGACATGTCTATATAATCAAGTAATCATATAGACAAATTGAAATTGTGAAAGCTGATCACTTTGACGTAAGCTTCTGAATTTGCTGTTTAATCATCAAGTTGAGCGAGCTAGACAAGCGATCGATGTATTGTGAAAGTTGAGCACTTCGACGTGAGCTTTCATTCGCTGTTTGATCATTTAGTTGAGCAGACTAGATGAGCTTTGATCTATGTAGATGAAAGCTGATCACTTTAACGTAAGCTTTCGAGTTCGCTGTATGATCACTTAGCTGAATGAACTAGATTAGCTTTGATTTATGTATTTGCGACGTATGTAAATCGATCAGAAAATCGAAATCAATCAATTTACTGCGTTGCACAGATGTGTATGTGCGCAAAAGCTGAGTCGTGCCTTTGCAGTAACTGTATGAATGTCGTATATTAGTTGCAGCGCATGCGCAAAAACGCTGCTGTCGTTCTGTGTATATGAGCAAAGACTGTGTTGTGTCTTCGCAGTGTATATGATTGCGATGCATGTACATTGATCTGATAAAGCGAAAAATTGATTGATTTACTGCATTATGCAGACGTGTAGATGTGCAAAAGCTGAATCGTGCCTTCGCAGTGTATGTGTATATGTCATATATGAGCTTAACATGTGAATAAAGCGCTGTTACTGCTTTGTGTGTGATTGCGCTGCGTGTAAATCGGCCTGAAAATGCGAAAAATCAATCGATTTACTGCATCATGTCTGTTTGTATGTGCGCAAAAGCTGAATCGTATCTTCGCAGTATATGTGTATATGTTGTATATGAGCTGCAGCGTGTATGCAAAGACGTTGCTGTCATTCTGTGTATATGCGAGCTTCAATGCGCTGATGATCGCGTTGTCATTGCTTCGCTTTTCAACTGTGTGTGAGCTCAACGCATGAGTAAAGCGCTGTTACTGCTTTGTTGATGTTGATGAGATTGTTCAGCTCTTTTGACAAGCATAGCTTGCAGAAGATTCGTAGTTAGCATCTTGTACAGGTAAATCTCGTTGTCGATTGATTCTTTGAAGATATATTTATAGAACTGAATAAACTGTTCATACTTGCTTGCAATTTCGATGTTCTCATTCAAGAGAATCATATAATAAGCAAGTTAAATGAGAAAGAGATTGCAAAAAAAATTGAAAACAAGTTTGATTTTTCAAGCATCATTAAGCTTAAAGTTTGAAGATCAATGCAACTTATGTATTACTGTTGACTTGTAACTGATTGATTCTTATCTTTTAAATTAACTGTTAATTATTCTAAAAACTAGCACATTTTAATAGATTTCAAACATCATGATTGACTAAGAAGCTTATTACAAATACAAGAAAATAATTATACAGAGGTGAACTGAAGTACGAAACAATTGTTGCACAAAATTATGCGAAAAGAATGTTTAATTCTTCTGTTCACTTCTGCTATTTAATTATTACATGAGAGTATGATGTGATACTGCATGCAATAAATGATTCTATTTATCAGCTTGTGACTGCGAAACTAGCTAGATCGTTGATTTAGAAACACTCAATTTCTAAGATATGAGTATTAAGAGAATCAAAAAGATTACTTGACTTCTTAATTTTGAATATTACTTTTCAGATTTCACGTGTCAATTTGTGTGAAATATTTGATGTTCATTTATACTTGTTGTAGTCAAAATTTGTCGATCAATTCTCAGTTTGATCTGATAACACAATTCACTTGCATGACTTGTTCTTAATCGTCTTTCTTCTCGATCATACTACACGTCATAAAGTTTTCTCAGACGTGATGAATGATTCTTGAAAGTGCATTGATGTCAATTTGCAATCTCAAGAAATATGATAATTTCTGAAGAAGACTCAATGATACTGATTGCTCTCTGCTTTTCTATATATCACAATGTTAGTATAAATATTAAAATACAAGTCGCGAAATTGATTGCAACATCAAGAGCAAAATCAAGAGCAAAGTTCAAATAGTAAAAGAAATAATAATCATGTTGTAAACAAAATTACAAAAAGAATTGTTAAAAACTTACACAATAAGATGACATGCTACGTCTTTTCAGAAATTCTGAAACTGTTGAAGAATCTTCACTATTAATGCTTCTCTGATGACATTCAAGTCATTCATCATCTTCTCGTTCATCGTTATCTTGAGCTTTTCACTCAGAAGCAAGTCATTTATTTGATATTATTCTTTTATCTGAACATCATTGATATCAAAGAGCTTCTTTCATTGAAAACTCTTTACACTTGTATTAAAATGAGTGTTTAGTATTGAAGAATCTTGATTAAGACTTGCGACATCGAGACGTGTTCTTACATGATTCACTGTATTTTCTTTCGCAATTCTATGAATTTATTAATATTTGATTGCAAAAAAGATTGCAAAAAATATCGTTGATTTTATTTGCTATTCACATGTGCAGTCAACAAGAACTCACAATCATCATTTAATGCTTATAAATAAACATTTGATTTTTTGAATTGCTTGATTTAGTAAAAATGAATATTTCTATCTCTGTTTTTCGCATCTTCAATTTTCTTCTCATCATTTGTCATATTTTGCACATGAGTTCTAGTTTTTTTGAATGTAAATTGTCAAAATAATCTTCAATAGTTTTACGTTTGTGAGTAAACATTATTACGAATGCAGAACAGTAGTTAACTTGTAAAAGCAATGATGTAGTGATTTAGATAATGAGATGAAATAATGAAGATCAATTGCAATAATGAGATATGAAATTTAAACTTTAATATCTTGATTTAAGGTTTTAAGATTTAGATCATCATCATTTCAACACTAATTAAGTCATGTAATCATCAACTTTTTTCTTCTTTTATCTTCAAACAACAACAACATACTGCAATCATGATTATAAACCAAAAAAAATTTATTTCTTCAAGTTTTACGTGCTTATGCAGTTTAAAACTATGAAACACGATGCTATTTATTTAAATAGTAGCATTGAAGCGCTGTGTATATGCTAAATTACATGTAATCTAGTCATAATCGCTGCTGTATATCTTTTTATTGAACAGTCAGATCATTAGAGTGTGCATATGAGCATGTGACATGTTTATATAATCAAGTAATCATATAAACAAATAAAAATTATGAAAGCTGATCACTTCAATGTAAACTTTTAAATTTGCTGTTTAATCATCTAGCTGAGCGAGTTAAATGAGCAATCAATGTATTGTGAAAGTTGATCATTTCAACGTAAGCTTTCATTTGCTGTTTGATTATTTAGTTAAGCAGACTAAATGAGTTTTGAATTGTTTGTAAGCATCACGATGCGATGCATGATCTGTGTATTGTGAAAGCTAATCACTTCAATGTGAGCTTTTGAATTTACTGTTTAATTATCTAGTTGAATAAGCTAAACGAGTGATTGATGTATTGTGAAAGTTAATCACTTCAACATGAGCTTTCGTTCGTTGTTTGATCATTTAGTTGAGCAGATTAAATGAGCTTTGAGTTGTTTGTAAGCATCGCAATGCAATGCTCAATCTGTGTATATAAAAGTTAATCACTTTGACGTGAACTTTCGTTTGCTGATTGATCATTGTCATGATGTCAGATCATCAACTTAATTTAGAACATAAATTGTTGATATTTTAAATAATCTCGATTCATTGAATCTATTTTGCAGTTCAATGAATCAAGTCATCAATCTAGTTATCATCATCTTAATTTAATTTCAGCAATTCTGTTTCAATCATCTCAGTTATGTGCATGAACTTCTGCAATCTTAAGTCAATAAAACTATTGTTTAGTCTTGATTCTGCTCAATTCATGTATATAGAAGTTGAACTTTCGTTTTTTTCTTTTACTCTTTGTCTTTCATCTTGTACATTATCTGATGTATTGTTTTGTATTTAGATTTTATCAAAGTAATAATAATATCAGTCTTTTATATTGATAATATCTTTAGTTTAGCTCAGTCTTTGATATTATAAAAGATCTACACTTTCTGCAACATTTTCATATATTGAAATCTCATTTAGTTATTCTTTTGCTCAAATGAAGTCATCTTACAATCTTTTAATTAATGATGAGCATGCTGTCAAACAGTTTACTCAAAGTATGATTGAAAATTCAGTTAAGATCTTTCACGTAATGCGTAAGCTTTAAAATCAAGTTCAACAACATGATATTATCACTTCATTCTCATTCATTATTTTCAGTTCTTCAGTTTATATAAAATTGAATTCTCAGTCTCTCATGATGATAGCTCAAATCATTACACAAATCTTGAACAATCAATCTTTTCTCATCATTCATCTTTCTGCAAACTCTGTCATTGTTTTCATTACTTCTAGATTTAAGAAGCTTCTTGACATATTTGAATATAAAAGAAACAAAGATTAATTGAATGCATGAGAGCAGAGTCTGATACAGCGCATGAACATGAATGATAATCATTATCTCTTTTATCAAGTCAAGATCATCTATGTTGAGTCATGACTCATCATAAATAAGAAGACTTACAATCTAATGAGTCAATATTGAGTCAATGATCTTTGTATTATTTTCATCTTTGCAAATTGATGATACAAGTTGTGTCATTGCTGCAACAACTTTTTCAAGACAGAAAATGTTCATTTATATCTTTGTAAAACTTTGAAGTAAGACATAAATAAGTCACGAAGTCATCATATAATACATGTTACACAGAATGAAGAATCATCGAAAAGATCTGAACGTCAAGCTGAGATAAGTACAAGAAAAAGCATTGTGACAAATCATTGATGTCTATTATGTGACATCAACAGAGACTCTACAGATAGAAACAAACACAGCGTCGATAGATATTCATCTACGAAAGCTGATACAAAAGTTGATAATGAACATGAACTCTCGAAAATCAGGTGAAGTTATTGAGATGATGATGCGTCGAATTCGTAACGACTTGTTACTCAAAAGAAGTCGAAAATCAAAGCTGCGCAAGACATTTCTGCAGCTGAAGCAAAAGTGAATGAAAGAAACACTTGAATAGATGAAGATGAAGTGAAGTCATCTTTACATGATGACTCTCTGATCAGAGTCATCAAGAGTAGTTATAGTTGCAAACAAGAAAATGTCAATAAATCAACATCATCTTGACACATTCGCGTCAAAGCAAAGAGTTTACTTGAATGATAGCAACAGTAGAGAGAATGTTACAGCGACTGCAATGAAAACTAACTGAGAGCTAAATAAGAGACTGAGAGAATTGACTTTAGTCATCACTCATCATGAAGAACTGAAAGAATTGATTGCAAGAATGAAACATCTTGCAAATGTAGTGACAGAGAATCAAAAGTGTCATGAAAAGATATACAAAGTATACAATGATAATCAGACTTCTCTGAAAACAGTGAAAGCTATAATATCAACAAAAGATCAGACACATCTGCAACAAGTTCAGATTACACATGAGAGCATTCAATCTTGAGAAATTACGCTGAAGCTACATTGAGTAGCAAAATATGCAGAAGTACTTGAAAATGAAGCGATGAACAAAATGATTGACAATGCACATGATTTGTCTCTATTGCTGACTGAGCATCAATGCACTGAAGTGATGACAAGACTGACGCTCATACAGAAACAGATCAGACAAACATGAAGAATAGTCTGAAAAAAGAGATTTAATGCAGCTCATTTTTGATATCTGACATCAAAGATGACACATCAACATCTGCGACTGCACAAGAATCATGCAAAGTCTCACAGCGCATTACTGACACAGCTATGCATAAGAAAAATTGACTTCAATCAATTTCTACATGAGAGATGAATACTTGATGTTGTTATGATGACATGCAAGTGTGACAAAGATTGAATGTTGATCAAGCACATTCTATTAACATGTCTCAGATGAAAAGTAGAATGAAAAGTAATGCAATAAGAAGAGAACATCACGAACTTGAGAAAGCTCTTAGAAATCATGAGCGTAACAACGACAATCATTCAAATAATACTCTCAACGAGCATACTGAATTAATTTCAAGCTGTGACATCATTAAAAAGTCAGATGAAAGAGAGAGAAAATAAAGAAGAAATAAACTCATAAAGTTCTTGCATTGAAAACAGTTATAATATAAAGCGCAAAAAGAAGCGATTTTTGATGCGAAAAGAGCGCTGCGCTAGCGCAGCGTTCGCTACAGTATATAGAATCTTGCATAGACTCATAATGAGTGTTGAATCGAGTAAGAATTAAATAAATTAAAAAAAAGACATAAATAACTTTGTTGATTACTACTATCTCTTTTATCAAAAGAAAGAATGTTTTTTGATGAAAGATTTCTCATTGATTGACTGTTTGAAATGTAATGTCAATTATTTCACTTAAGTTGTCATCTTCTTCTGATGAAATTTTAATGAAATTCAATCATTCATTTTTTATCAATGAGTTTAAACATTCTTTAACATTGATGAAGAGCTTCAGCAGCTTGAGCATCATCAATCTTGCTTTGTCTTCATCATTGTTTCATTCATCAAAGTCAAAAGCATCTTTGCATCAACTAGTAATTCTTTGAGTTCAAAGATTATCATTTTTATGACTGTTGTTTTAACAGTATTTTCATCTCTTTCTCTCTCATTTCTTGATGAGTCAATGAATCTAAGCTTTATCATTATCATCATTCAAGATAAGATTCTGATTGTTTTTAAAGTCAAGAAAATCTGCAAGAAGTGAAAGCTGTGTTACTATTGCAAGTTGCAACATTCAAGCAAAATCATAAAAAAATACTCAAATAAGAAATTCTTCACTTTGCATATCATGAACATTTACGACAGTGACATCATCAATATAGATGAAGAAGTCTCACTGCTTGCAAAAAAAGTTTAGTTTCTGAGCTAAGTTACGATCAGAAATCTGTATACATATCATCTTGTCTACTAATTTCAATCTTCTCATTCTCACTTCAATCATATAAAAAGCTTTTTGCTAAATTTGTCTTGAAACTTTTTGAATTTGATTTGACATTCAAAGATAATCACATGATAGTATTCTGTATTCTACATCAAGCTCAATCTAAAGTTTTCATTCTTGCTCTGATTGATAATAAAGTCTTCACTTATGTCTTTATGAATAAATTCTTCACGCAACAACATCATGTTCTCTTGCATCAATTAATTCACTCTTGCAGACTTTAAGAATTTGATGATCAAGTTGCTTTAATCAATGACATTACTCATGTCATTGAAATCACAATAATTCTCAATGAATACATCAAAAGACTATTCTTTTATATCATTGTATTAAATCAATATTTCATCATCATGAGTTTATCATGACTTCATCATCACGTCATTGATGTCAATTTTGAGCACAATATTCTCATTTTATCTTTCTTCTTCTGTCTTAATTATTGTTACTTATTTCTCGTCAAGATTTATGATCTTAATCAACAAGAAGAAAATTTCTTGTTCAAAGTTAACAAAGTAACTTTCTCTCAGTCTCGCTCTCAATTTGCTCACAAGAAGCAATTCAGTTCACGAATTACTCACAAGAAGTAATTCAGTCTACAAATTACTCATAAGAAGCAATTCAGCATTCAATTCACTTGCAAGAAGTAATTTAGTTTCTCATTTATTTGAAAGAAGTAACTCAGTTTTCAGTTTGCTTGCAAGAAGTAATTCAGTTTCTCATTCATTTAAAAGAAGTAATTCAGTTTTCAGTTCACTTATAAAAAGCAATTCAGTTTTCAATTTATTTGCAAAAAGCAATTCAGTTTCTCATTTACTCACAAGAAGCAATATAATCTTTCATTCACTCACAAGAAGTTAACTAATATTCAGCTCATTCACAAAAAATAAATCTTATTCAATCTTGTTTCTCATCTGAAACAAGAAGCTTCTAATCATATTCTCCAAGTTATTAAAAAGAATACTCTTTAAAAATCAAGTGTCAAAATTCTTTTTTCTTTAGAACTTCTGTTATTCTTTAAGCAAATCAATTTGATTGATTTTTTATACAACTTGACATAGTTGAGTTGAAAGTTCAAAGCTTTGATCATGCTGCTTATGTCAAAGACATTGAAGTGTTTAACGTCACTTTAAAGAAAATTAATGTTTTCTTGAATTTTAAGTTAATTTTATCTTCTAGTTTAGATTCTGATGAGTCAAAATTGCATCATGCAACTTTGACTGTTTATTCAAAGAATAGTTCAACTCTTACTCAGTTTTCATCTTGTTTTCAAGACAGTACATGTGATAAAAATCATTGTTTGAATCTTCATCAAATGAAAAAGATATTTTATTTAACTGCATTCACGACACAAGAAGATCTTGAAGTTTATTGATAAAGTAAAAATGTCGATTCAGTCATAATTTTATCATTCAAATATTTCAAGTTTCTAGATATCTTCTTCAAGAAGAACGTCGATATCTTGTCTTTGCATTAAGCTCATTATCATGTCATACATTTTAAAGAAGATGCTCAATTCTCAGTCTTTGCTTTGTATGATATGAGTCGTGATGAAATTCTAGAACTTCGTTGTTATCTGAATGAAAATCTGAGCAAAGATTTCATTCAAGTCAATTGCTTTCAGATGATAATCTTTGTTCTCTTCATTAAGAAATTCGAAGAAGAACTTTGCTTCTGTATGAACTATTGAGATCTGAACATTATCACAGTCAAGAATCAATATTCTTTGTCTCTGATTTCAGAAACGCTGAATCATTCAAGTTAAGCTAAAATCTTTATCAAGCTGAATATCATTTCTACATTCAATCAACTTCAAATTAAAGAAGAAGATGAAGTTTTCATCATTTTTTGCACTCAATTTGAATTATTCAAGTATTTAGTCATGCTCTTTAATTTATGTAATGAGTCTGTCTTGTTTCAGAAGTACATCAACAATACTCTTTGTAAACATTTAAATAAGTTTTATACAGCTTATCTGAATAACATCTTGATCTATTTTGACAATGAACTCAAGCATGAAATTCATGTTAAGCTCATTCTGCGAAAGCTGCAAGAAGCAAATCTTCAGATAAATATAATCAAATGCAAGTTTCACATCACTTAAGTCTTGTATTTAAAATTGATAATCATCATTGAAGAAATCAAGATGAATTTTTCTAAGATAAACATCATTGTCAACTGATTCATCTTAATCAACGTTAAAAATGTTCAAAGTTTTCTAGATTTCGCGAACTTTTATAAAAGATTCATTTATGACTATAGTAGAATAACTATCTTGCTCACTTGTCTTATCAGAAAAGATGTACTCTTTGTCTGATTTCAGAAATGTCAGATTGCATTCAACATTCTTAAGAAAGTCTTCACTTTTAAAATTATTCTTCATCATTATAATTCAGATTACAAGATTGTGATAGAAATTGATGCTTTGAACTATGTGTTCAAAAACATTCTCTTTCAATACAATGAAAATGAGATTTTTCATTCAGTCGTTTACTTTTCAAAGAAGCATAACTCAGTCGAGTGTAACTATAAAATTTACGATAAAGAACTTATGATCATTGTTCATGCTTTCAAGAAATGATGATCAGAGCTTGAAGATTCTATTTATTCTGTTAAAATGATCATGAATTACAAAAACCTTAAGTATTTCATGTTAACTAAGCAGTTGAGTCATCATCAAGCTCATTGAAGTGAGTTTCTGTTTAAATTCAACTATCACATCGCTTATCGTTTCAACAAGATTGATGATAAGTTGAATACTTTGACACGTTGCTCAGAATTTTTTTTAAAAAGAAGAATACATTTGATTCTTGATTCTTGACATTAATATCAACATTAAACAATTCTGAAAACTCATGTTTTAAATCTCAATATTGTTGATTTTTTTTATTTCTTCATTAAGTGCATGCAGTCTATGACTATGACACTATCTAAACGCTGTGTGTATGCTAAATTACATGTAATCTAGTTATAATCGCTGCTATATATTTTCTCATTGAACAGTCACATCGATAGAGTGTGCATATGAGCACATAAACTGTTTATATGATAAAGTGATTACATAGACAACTCAAAGTTGTGAAAGCTGATCACTTCAACGTAAGCTTTCAACTTGTCTGTATGATCATCAAGCTAAGCGAGCTAAATAAGCTTTGATCTATGTAGATGAAAGCTGATCACTTCGACGTGAGCTTTCAAGTTCGTTGTATGATCATTCAGCTGAATGAACTAGATGAGCTTTGATTTATGTATCTGCAACGCATGTAGATCGATTAGAAAACCGAAAAATCAATCGATTTACTGCGTTGCACAGATGTGTATGTGCGCAAAAGCTGACTCGTGCCTTCGTAATGTGTATATGTGTGATGTATATGAGTTGCAGCATGTGCGCAAAGACGTTGCTGTCATTCTGTGTATATGAGCAAAGACTGTGTCATGTCTTTGCAGTGTATGTGATTGCGATGCATGTAAATCGATCTGATAATGCGAAAAATCAATCGATTTACTGCATCACGCAAGTCTGTAGATGCGTAAAAGCTGAGTTGTGTCTTTACAATGTATGTGTGTATGATGTATATGAGTTGCAGCATGTGCGCAAAGACGTTGCTATCGTTCTGTGTATATAAGCAAAGACTGTATCATGTCTTCGTAATGTATGTGATTGCGATGCATGTACATTGATCTGATAAAGCAAAAAATCGATCGATTTACTGCATCATGCAAACGTGTAGATGTGCAAAAGTTAAATCGTGTCTTCGCAATATATGTGTGTATGTTGTATATGAGCTCAAAGTGTGAATAAAGCGTTGTTACTGCTCTGTGTGTGATTACGCTGCGTGTAAATCGATCTGAAAATGCGAAAAATCAATCGATTTACTGCATCACATCTGTCTGTATATGTGCAAAAGCTGAGTCGTGTCTTCGCAGTATATATGTATATGTTGTATATGAGTTGCAGCATGTATGCAAAGACGTTGCTGTCATTCTGTGTATATGCAAGCTTCAACACGTTGATGATCGCGTTGTTATTGCTTCGCTTTTCATCTGTGTATGAGCTCAACACATAAGTAAAGCACTGTTACTGCTCTGTTGATGTTGATGAGATTATTCAGTTCTTCTGACAAGCATAGCTTGCAGAAGATTTGTAGTCAGCATCTTGTACAAATAAATCTTGTTGTCAACTATCAATATTGTTGAAAATCTCACTTTCAACATCTTTAACATCAAAGGCATGAAACTTCAGTTACAAATCATCATTCTAGATTCAGTTCATTTACATTTATTTTCAATTATCTCAGCATTCTTACAAATTTTAGCTTTCATGAATTTAGAAATCAAAGAATTCAATGTTGAAAACATCAAGTCTCAGCTAGATTAAAACACTCTGAATCTTGATGAAAGTTTTGCTGACATCTTCACTCAAATATTGTGAAAGCAAATCAAAATCAATGACAAATTCGCAGCTTAAATAATTGAAGTGCTTTGCAATGAAGCATGACATCATAACAAGATCTCTTTAGTTGAGTATGAAAAACATGAGAATCATCTGTACTTTCAAGAAAGAAAGTACATGCTCAACTCAGATAAACTACGTCTTTATATCATTCAGCTCGCTCATGATAATGTCATTAATGATCATTCAAAAAAAGCAAAAAGCTATGAACTGATCAATTAAGTTTACTGATGATCAAACATTTATAAGTATGTTCAACGCTTTGTATAAAACTGTCATGTATGCACATGTTTTAAGCTCTTTAAATAATAAACTCAAGAATGATTGCATCTTCTTTTAATCTTTGAACGTTGTTGACGTGATATTTTCATGAACTATGTAGATTTTTTATCGCTCAGTATCTTCATGAGTATCACATATAAATATATTCTAATCTTCATTGATCATCTTATCAAAATGAGACATTTAGTTCTCATCACTTTTATGAAAGTTGAAAAAGTTATCAACTGCTTTTATGCTTATGTTTGAAAACATTATGATTTACTTGAGTTCTTTGTATCTGATTGAGACACACAATTCATCTTCAATGTCTGAAAGCATATGTGTAAAATGTTGAAAATAAATGTTAAATTATCAATAATGTATCATTCTAAAATCAATGATCAAATCAAGAAAATCAATGTTATCATGAAGCATTATCTTCAAGTCTTTATTAACTATATGCAGAATGATTGAACTAAGTGACTTTCTGAAGTTAAATTTATCATCAGTAACACATCATCATTAATCACTTTAACATCATTCTTCTTGATCAATTTAAGTCAGAACTCACGTTTAGACTTCAAGTTTTCTGAGTCTTTGCTTGAGAATCTTACGTTTCAAGCTTGAAACAAGTTAATCAATGTCAAAAAGTTTATTAAGAAGATGAAGAAATTAACTAAGCATTTATGTAATGAGATGTTTATAACTCAGATCATTTATAAATTCAATGTCAATCTCTTTCATCGTTCTTGTTTTAAATACTTCGTTGAAAATAAAGTTTGACTGAATGCTCACAATCTCAACATTACTCACTTCATTGTTAAGTTAGATGATCATAACGTTGATTTCTTCAAGATTAAGCATATCTTCAAGAATAATTCTCTGATTATTGAGTTAAATCTTTCAACATTCATGAAGATTCATTTAGTCTTTCATGTCATTCTTTTAAATCATATCACAAGTGATTTTCTTTCAAGTCAACGTCAGAAATCTTGAGAATTTATTATCATCAAAAATGATAAAAGATTCTGATATGTAAACAGTATATTAAACTTCAAGCATGATAAATGCTATAACTTATCTTTGCTCAAGTATTACATTGATTGAGAAGATTACTTTTCTACTTGAGAGTTTTTTCATCTTCTGAATAATTGTGAGTAAGCATTCAATGAATATTATCTCGTCAACTCTGTCATTGAAGAATTACATGTATTATCATGTGTCATGTTGCAATGTTAATATCAAGAACTTTAAATTCAATCTTTATTATTTCAATTCAATCTCAATCTGACTCAGATTTTACTTAGATCTGACTCAGACATCTTGTTTAAATCTCATTTAAATGTGATTTAAATGTATTTTAATTAAACTGATTATTAAGTCAAGTTTTCATATTTACATTCTGACTCGACTCGAGTACTTAAGTTGAATCTTCTGACTCGACTTGAATACTCAGATCGAATCTCATGACTCAACTTGATATCAATCTTGAGTTGAGTCAGAACTCGCTGACTCAACTCGACTCGTTAAGCAATCGAATATGACGTCAAGAGAGTTAAATATAGAAATTTTTCCGGTTTTTCGCCTTTGCATTATCTTTTTGCATTATATTTTTGATTGAAAGTCATAAAGAGAAACATGAAAAGAAACATGAAGAGAAACATGAAGAGAAACAGAAAGAAAAACATGAAGAGAAACATGAAGAAAAACATGAAGAGAAACATAAAGATCATTTGATAGAGAGCTTTGATAGAGAGCTTTGATAGAGAGCTATGATAGAAAGCTATGATAGAGAGTCATGACGAGAAACTATGAAGACTATTTGATAGAGAGTCATGATAGAAAGTCATAATAGAGAGTCATAATAGAATATCTATTTATCTATCTTCATGTCTTGACGAGTCGAGTTGAAAATTTCGAGTTAATACTTGATTTCAACTCTCTGACTCAACTTGAATACTCAAGTTGAACATCTCAACTCAACTTAAATACTTGAGTCAAGAATTCTGACTCGAATCGAGTCTTGACGAGTTGAAAACTCAGCTTGATCTCAATGACTCGACTTGACGCGATCAGTCTAATTTTAATCTCATTTGTGCATCATTACATTAAACTGCATTTCATCTTTCTCTTACTTAGATCTGACTCAGATCTTGTCTAGATTTGACTCAGACATTTCATTTAAATCTGATTTAAATGTGACTCAGATGTGTTTCAATTCTCTGTACATCATCACGTTAAAATGCGTTTCATCTCGTCTTACTTTTCAAACATCTTGCTCAGATGTGACTCAGATTTATTCTAATTTCATCTGTGCATCATCATGTTAAAATGCATCTCATCTCATTTTATCTTTCAAATCTTGTCAAGATTTAACTCAGACATTTTACTCAGATTTGACTTAAATGTGACTCAAATTTATTTCAGTTTCATCTGTGCTTCATTACATTAAAATGCATTTACATTAATTCTCATTTCATTTCAATCTTTATTTTTAATTCTTTCTCATTTCATCTTGTTTATTCTCATCATTTTGTAGAAGTTCAGTCTTGAAAAGAAGAATTACTGTCATGATGTCAGATTATCAACTCAATTTAAAACATAAATTGTCAATATTTTAAATAATTTTAATTCATTGAATCTATTTTGCAGTTTAATGAATCAAGTCATTAATCTAATCATCATCATTTTAATTTAGTTTTAGCAATTTTGTTTCAATCATCTCAATCATGTGTATGAACTTCTGCAATTTTAAGTCAATAAAATTACTGTTTAATCTTGATTCTTGTCATGATGTCAAATCATTAACACAATTTAGAACATAAATCATTGATGTTTTAAATAATCTTGATTCATTAAACTGTGAAACAAATTCAATGAATCAAGTCATCAATCTAGTCATCATCATTTTAATTTAGTCTCAGTAATTCTGTTTTGATCATTTCAATCATGTGTGCAAACTTCTGTAATTTTAAGTCAATAAAACTACTGTCTAGTCTTGATTTTGCTCAATTCATGTATATAAAAGTTAAGCTTTTGTCAACGCATTGAAGTGATGACAAGACTGATGCTCATATAGAAACAGATCAGATAAACATGAAGAGTAGTCTGAAAAGAGAGATTCAACGCAGCTTATTTTCAATATTTGACATCAAAGATGACACATTGACATCTGCAACTGCACAAGAATCATGCAAAGTCTCACAACGCATTATTGACGCAGCTATACACAAGAAAAATTGACTTCAATCAATTTTGACATGAGAGATGAGTACTCAATATCATTATGATGACGTGCAAGTGCAACAGAGATTAAATGTTGATTAAGCACATTCTATTAACATGTCTCAGATGAAAAGTAGAATGAAAAGCAATGCAATGAGAAGAGAACATCACGAACTTGAGAAAGCTTTTAGAAATCATGAGCGCAGCGATGATAATCATTCAAATGATACTCTCAATGAGCATACTGAATCAATTTTAAGCTGTGACGTCATCAAAGAATCAGATGAAAGAGAGAAAAAATAAAGAAGAAACAGACTCATAAAGTTCTTGCATTGAGAACAGTTATAGTATAAAGTGCAGAAAGAAGCGATTTTTGATGTGAAAAGAACGCTGCGCTAGCGCAACGCTCGCTACAGTATATAGAATCTTGCATAGATTCATAATGAGTGTTGAATTAAGTAAGAATTAAAAAAAAAGTTAAGCTTTTATTCTTTTCTTTCATTTTTTATCTTTCATCTTATACATTATCTGATGTATTGTTTTGTATTTAAATTCTATCAAAGTAATAATAATATCAGTCTTTTATATTGATAGTATTTTTAGTTTAGCTCAGTCTTTGACATTATGAAAGATTTACACTTTCTGCAACGTTTTCATACATTGAAATCTTATTTAGTTATTCTTTTGCTCAAATGAAGTCATCTCACAATCTCTTGATTGATGATGAGCATGCTGTCAAACAGTTCACTTAAAGTATAATTGAAAATTCAGTCAAAATCTTTTGCATAACGCAAGAACTTCAAAATCAAGTTCAACAACATGATATAATCATTTTGTTTTTGTTCATCATTTTCAGGTTTTCAATTTATATAAAATTGAATTCTCAGTCTCTTGTGATGATAGCTCAAATCATTGCACAAATCTTGAACAATCAATCTTTTCTCATCATTCACTTCTTTGCAAATTCTGTTGCTGTCATCATTGCTTTTAAATTTGAGAAACTTTTTGATATATTTAAAGATGAGAAAAACAAAGATTGATTGAATGCATGAAAGCAGAGTCTGATACAGCGCATGAACATGAACAATGATCATTATTTCTCTCATCAAGCTAAGATCATTTATGTTGAGTCACGACTCATCATAAATAAGAAAACTCACAATTTAATGAATCAATATTAAGTCAATGATCTTTGTATCATTTTTATCTTTGCAGATTGATAACACAAGTTGCATTATTGCTGCAACAATTCTTTCAAGACAGAAGATGCTCATTTATATTTTCGCGAAATTCTGAAGTAAGACATGAATAGCTTTGTTGATTACTACAATTTCTTCTATCAAAAGAAAGAACATTCATACACTCATAATGAGTGTTAAATTGAGTAAGAATTAAAAATAAAAAAATAAAGAACATTCTTTGATGAAAGATTTTTCATTGATTGACTGTTTAAAGCATAATGTTAATTATTTCATTCAAGTCATCATCTTCTTCTAATGAAATCTTGATGAAACTCAATCATTCATTTTTCATCAATGAGTTCAAGCATTCTTTGACATTGATGAAGAGTTTCAGCAACTTAAGCATCATCAATCTTGCTTTGTCTTTATCATTGTTTCATTCATCAAAGTCAAGAGCATCTTTGTCTTGACTAGTAACTTTTTAAGTTCAAAGATCATCATTTCTGTGACTGTTGTCTCAACAATATCTTTGTTTCTTTCTCTCTTGTTTCTTAATGAGTCAATGAATCTAAGCTTTGTCATTATCATCATTCAAGATAAGACTTTGATCATTTTTGAAATCAAGAAAATCTGCAACAAGTGAAAGCTATGCTACTATTGCAAATTGCAACATTTGAGCAAAATCATTAAAGAATGCTCAAATAAGAAGTTCTTCACTCTGCATATCATGAACATTTACAACAGTGATGTCATCAATATAAATGAAGAAGTTTTGCTGTCTGCAAGAAAAGTCTAGTTTTTAAGCTAAGTCATGCTCTGAGATTTGTATACATATCATCTTGTTTACTAGTCTCAATTTTCTCATTCTCACTTCAATCATATAGAAAGTTTTTTGTTAAATCTGTCTTGAAACTCTTTGAATTCAATTCAACATTCAAAAATAGTCACATGATAGTATTCTGTATTTTATGTCAAGCTTAATCTAAAGTTCTCATTCTTGCTCTGATTGATAGTGAAGTTTTCGCTTATGTTTTTATGAATAAATTCTTCATGCAACAACATCATTTTCTCTTGCATCAATTAACTCATTCTTACAAACTTTGAGAATTTGATGATCAAGTTGTTTTAATCAATGACATTACTTATGTCATTGAAATCACAATGATTCTCAATGAATACATCAAAAGACTATTCTTTTATATTATTGAATTAAGTCAGTATCTCATTATCATGAATCTGTCATGACTTCATTATCACGTCATTGATGTTAATTTTGAACACAATATTCTTATTTTATCTTTCTTCTTTTGTTTTAATCATTGTTACTCATTTCTCATCAGAATCTATGATTTTAATCAACAAGAAGAAAATTTCTTGTTCAAAGTTAACAAAGTAGCTTTTTCTCAGTCTTGTTCTCAATTCATTCACAAGAAGTAACTGTTATGATGAATTGACTCATAGAGATTAAATCAAAGACTAAAGTCAGAGACTGAGTTGAAGATCAGATCTGAGTTAGCTCTGAAACTCTATGACTTTGTCAAGACATTGTTTAGACTACGTCATATTTTCGACTTAATATGTCATGAATTATGTCGTGCTCAACTTGACAATGCTTGACAAACTCTCTATAGTTGATTGATTCTCTTAAGTTATCAAGAGCTTCTTAATAATTAGCTTTATTATAATATATATTCATTCTGTGTCTGCTTAGAATATCACATTGTCATATCACTCTTATAGATCTCGTCTATTCATTTAGTAAACTTAATCATCACAGTTCTAATTATTTCAAACTTTTCTTAGAGATGATGATTTAATATTCAAGCATGATAACAGCAACGTGATCGTAACAAAGTCAAAATGATCATGTCTCAATCTTGCAAAACATCATATCAGAAAATGAATGTTGCATAACAAAATCAGAAAGTGAAGAAGCAGAAGATGAACTCTCTCTTGATATTGATGAACAGCTGACATGAACAATGCTTCAACATGATGAACTGCAAAAGAAACAGAAGTTAGCAGCTATTCAATCAGAGATTGAGACTCTGCAAATCATTGAAACAACAAAGAAAAATCATCAAGTCTTCACTTGAGCTCTCATGAAGAATTTGAACGATCTACACATCGTTTTCATAGTGTTAATGATGACAAAATAAAGTCATCACGAGATCATTTTGCAGAAGTGAAGACTCTCAATGTCTTTAAAGAAGTATCATGACAAAATCATAAAAGAACATAGAGAGTGAATTCGCGATGTCAAAATCTTATTTTGAAATACTTCTTGACATTTTGAAAGTGATGAGAAAAAGATTTTGTATTGCATGATTTATCTGAAGAGTGAATCAAAGAAACTTTGATTCAATCATGAAGAGACTATGTTTGCAACTCAGCAGATGTGATTCAATTTTATTAACTTTCTTTTGAATTAATCGAGAATTCGATGAATCAAGACATAGACGTGACTCAGCAGTACGCGAATGCATTGCAACGTTCAGATCAGATGATATGAACGTTTGCAGCTCATTTGAGCACTTTGAAACATCAACTTTCATTGTATAGTGATGAGCATAAGTGAGCTCATTTATTCATCAAGTTGAAATCTGAGCTGCATGTGATCATTACTAATGTGCAATTGATTTCTATCACATGAGATGCATTAATTGATCTTGTCACTCAATTGAAAACAAATTTGCGAAAAGAACACATCTTGTTGTTAAAATGACTTCAAGACAAAAACTTGCATGATTGAGATAAAGTCAACAAAAAGACTCATTTAAAGCGAAAGAAATCTCATTGATCAACTAGACTTAACTCTTCATCAAAGATAAGCTCACACACTTCATCATGTTATAGCAAGAATTTGTTTAACATAACGTGCTATACATGCAATTGAAAGAATTCTTACTCTACTGATTGTAAAGACGAAAAGATCAAGAATAGATCAAAAGAATCTGATGCAAATCAAGTATTCATTGATTCAATGTTTCATATGAATTGTTTCAAGATTTCAAGAAAAGACAAGCTCTTGACAAATACTTCAAATCATTAAGAAAAAAACAAGAAGTTCTCTTCATAAAGATTCTTATATATAAAGAGCATGTAATTCAGAAAGATCAAAAGACAGAAACGAAGATTCACATGAATATCGATGTTGAGATGAACGTGATTAGTCAACGTTTTGCTGTCGAGCAAGATATGTCATTGTTGAACGTTGATCTTTCAAGATTTATCTGAATGAACGATCAGAATGTCTATTGTTATGACGTCTATAAGATGTGTTATCGACTGAGAGACAGCTGAAACATAGAGAAAAAAGATATAAGTATCTTCTATGCTATTGACAAGAAAGAATCTTTCTTGATCTTAAGTATGTTGAGTATGCAATTCAAGTGTATTCAAATAGAGATGATTGCAAAAACATGACGTTTCAACGTAAATGAGCATGCATTTGAGTTGTTCTTCGCACAAGCATTTGCAAAAGCTCTACAAGATGAGTTTACTGTGTATGCTTTTGTCATGATCAATGTCGTCAAAGAGCTGATCATTGAACATCAAGTGAAAGCAATGAATAACATGATGAGTTGTATCATAAACGCGTTCGAAACGCAAACTTTACTCGTTGAATTGAAAGAATACAAAAATGTATTTTCAATAAAAAGTGTTGACAAATTGCTTTTGCATAAAGATCATGATCATGCAATCGAAATTACTGCAGAGTCATCATATGAATCATTGTATAATTTGTCGAACACAGAATTAGCGACTTTGAAACAGTATCTAAATGTTGTCTTAGTGAAAGAATAAATTAAGCACTTTGTCAGCTTGACTGACGCGTTTATTCTATTCATTCTCAAAAAGAATGATAGTCTTCATTTATGCATGAACTATTGAGATCTGAATAAGATCACTGTCAAAAATCGTCATTCGCTGTCTTTAATTAGTGAAACTCTAGACAGACTCAATAAAATCAAGCAGTTCATTAAATTAAATTTGAAAAACGTCTATCATCGTTTCAGAATTCAACATGAAGACGAGTGAAAGACAATGTTTCATACTCATTACAATCACTTTAAATATATGATCATGTTGTTTGATTTGATCAATGCATCTATCATCTTTCAGACTTATATTAATAAGATCTTGACAGAACTTTTAAATGACTTTTGTGTTATTTATCTGAATGACATTCTAATTTTCTTTGTAGAGAAGACTGATTATGTAGATCACATGAAGCAGATTCTGAAAAGACTAAGAAAGTTCAAGCTATATGCTAGCTTGAAGAAGTGTGCATTCTTTATCACTAAAGTGAACTTTCTAAAAATTTTCATATTCACAGAGAACATTTCGATGAATTTAAGTAGAATAGACATCATCAAAACGTGACTTAGATTGAAAATGTATTGAAAAATACAAGTTTTTCTGAGATTTATTAATTTCTATCAACGTTTTATACATCACTACTTTCAGATAGCAGAATCTTTAACAGAACTGCTGAGAGATAGTGTGAAAGATGTAAAAATGAACTCATTCATATAATTGAGCAAAGTGAAACAAGCTTTTAATCAGCTTCACGACGTCTTTATGAGAGTGTTTATACTAAGACACTTTGACTCAGAGCGACATATACACATCGAGATTGACATATTCAATTATGCAGTCGCGAATATTTTGTCTCAGTCAAATGACGAAGATCAGTGACATTTAATTGCATTCTGATTCAGAATGATGATAAACGTTGAAAGAAACTATGAGACACATGATCAGAAGCTTCTAGTCATAGTAGTGATGTTTAAACATTGACGACACTATGTGAAAGACAGTTATTATACTGTTGAAGTTCTGACTGATCATAATAATCTGAAGAATTTTATAAATGTATAAAAGCTAAACAAAAGACAAGTCAGATGAATCATGAGATTGTTGATCTGCAACTTTGAAATAGTGCATAAATCAGAAAAGATAAACTCAATAAATGTGTTATCAAGATGATCTGACTATAAGAATGAGAATATCTCTGCAAATCATTTGCTGCTCACTCTGCAGCGAAAGCTGACTAGAATAGAAAGCTTAAATAACTTTATATTCGTAACAATCAGAGAATTATACTATATACAAATAATTAATGATGTCGAGAAGATGTTCATTCACAGTATAAGTATGAACAGATATTCAGCAGAACATGTCAAAAGCAGACTGCAAGATAAAACTCATTAATAAACATGAGTGATTAATGATGTTGAGAAGACGTTCGTTCACAGTGTCAGTGAACGAAGATATTCAGCGAAACATGTCAAAAGCATATCGCAAGATGAAATTTATTGTACATGAGTGATTAACGAAGTTGAGAAGATGTTTGTTCACAATGTCAATGAAAACACAAGTACGTGTTCAGCAATGCATGTCAGAAGTATGCTGTTGAGAGTCATGACTTTAACAGTGCGAGAAACGCATTTAGATGAAGTACATTTCTTGAAAGATAAAATTTCTCAATTTGAATCAACAACTTCAAGAAGCACAAATGTTGAAACATCAATTCATAAAAATTGCAACGTAGCTGAGAAACAGCTTAATTCTGTTGCTGAAACTGTTGATTGCAAACAACTCATTTCACATGCAATTGTCAGAGTATTGACAATTTATAAAACAACATACGACTTCAGTAGTAAATTCATAGTTGAGCTAATCAAGATTTTACAGCAAGAAGATGAATTTGCTGTGAGACTAAAAGTGAGCGAAACAACGAGTATATGAAAGAGTGACATCAAAGCTTGAACATTGAATAGTCAAGAAATGATAAAGTACAATGAATCATTGTATGTTTCAGAAGATTTTTCTGTCAGAGAAGAGTTGTTGAAACGTCATCATGATGATTTATTAGCAAGACATTTTGATGCTGACAAGATCAATGAGCTATTAAATCGTAAATATTACTGAAAAAGTATGATCAAAGATGTCAAAGAGTATGTAAATACTTGTGACATTTGTCAAAGAATGAAGATGAAACGTCATCTATTATATGACAAGTTGAAATCATTATTTCAATTCACAGATTTATGAAAAGAAATCACTATGAATTTCATAACAAATCTGTCGTCTAGTAAATGAAAAGAAATTGTGTATAACTCGATTCTCATGATAGTTGATCATTACATAAAGATGACGCGTTATCTGTCTACAAAGAAGACTCTAACTGTTGTAAAGTTAGCAAAGTTGTTCTTTAAGCAGATTGTTCTAAGATATGAGATATTGAATGATATAATTATCAATAAAGATAATCTATTTATTAATGTATTCTGATCAAAGATCTGCTATCATGTCAAGATGAAATGATGACTAAGCATCGCTTTTCATTTGCAAACAGATGATCAAACAGAACAACAGAATCAAACATTGAAACATTATCTAAGAGTGTATTGTTTCAAAAAGTAAGACGATTGAGTTACACTTTTACTTATAGTTGAGTTTGTTTATCATCAGACAAAGCATGCTTCGTTGAGCTGTAGTTCTTTTAAAGTCATGTATGACTATGAACTCATTTTTGACATATACATTGAGAACGATGCTATGAAAAAAGAAGTGTCAGCAGCAAAAGAACGCGTTGAAATGCTGCAAGACGTGCAAAACACGTTGACGTAATGATAATAAAACGTGATTGATGCTCAGGCAAAGTACTATAATTGAAAACATAAGTCTAAGTTCTTTAATGTTGATGATTTAGTCATGCTATCAGCAAAAAATGTGAAGCAAAAGAAATCAAGTAAGAAGCTATCAAATAAGATGATAAAGTTCTTTCATATACAAGAACTCATAGACAAGCAGATGTATTATCTTGATCTTTCAATCATTTATAGAGTTCATTCTGTCTTTTATGTATTTCTTTTAGAGTCGTATAATTGTAGACTAAATGATGACTTTATACTCAATTATCTCATACTTAAGCTTATTGATGATGAGTAAGAATGAAAGATAGAAAAGATTTTATAAAAGTGAAAAAGAAAGAAAATCTTATATTATAAGATACAATGAAAAGAATATCTCATTGAATATAATCAATGAATATCGAGCGAAGATATGAAAGATGTCTTGAAGCTTATAAAAGCTTTTGAAACGAGACTGAAATATGAGTGAAAAGCATAATCACTCACTTTCAAGCATAAACTCATTATTAGAAAAGAAGAATCATTGTATTATGATAGTTTCGCTCTTTAATGAAACGATCACATATGTAAATCAACAGACAGAAGAAAAAAGCGCAAAGACGCTCAAATGCGCTCAACAAGAAAGCGTAATCATCATGATACAACAAACATCATGCAATCATCACTTCATTAAACATCTCTTACATGAAGTAAGATTGCAAACTTCTTTCTCTCTTTCATTGTCAGATTTACATTGAGACGTAAAGACAGAGATTCAAAAGACAACAGATTGTGCTAAAATATATCAGAACAATTAAAAATGCTGATAAAATAATATACAATTGAAATTGAATGTATCACAAAGCACTTTACATTCAGAATTTCTTTAACAATGTTATTGACAATCATCATCTTTTTGAGAATAAGCTTTTGAATCTTTAAAAACTCAAGTTTGTGAGCTTTTTTAAGATGATTCTTCACATGAGTCGTTGTCATCAATTTCTTGTAAAGAATTTTCTGATGAACAGTGAATGTCTTCAAAACGATGTTCTTTTCTTCATTCTTAATCGCACTATCATGAATTTTCTGCAGACGAAAGAATTTATTAATAGTTGAAATGCAGATGTCGAGAATCTAGACATCAAATCATGAGCGTTTAGCAAATGTATCATATAAGTATACTCATTGTGATACAGAAACTTTTATTACTTGCACAATGAGTACATTTCTTGTACATTGTCTTTCTTTGAAAGATGACATCACACAGCGATGCTCTATTCTTGATGTGTAGAACTCAAGCACACTTTATACAAATTACTCTATCTAGAGTTTCAAGATCAACAACACTTCTTTCGCTTATTTTCATAATTGACAGCTGAAAAGCATCAGTAACGACATCAAGAAGTGAAATAAGCGAATCTTATCATCGTTCTTTAATTTCACGAAGTTTGTGAGTTCAACAAGATCATCAACGAAGCATCAACAATCATTTCTTCTTTCATCATCTTTCGAATTTTCTCTTTGATAACTGAGATGTACTTAAAAGTTTGAATAGTAGAAGTAATGAGTTTTCGATCAAAATTTGATAACATTTGCATCATCACAAGTGATTCAGCATCAGTAACATCATGATCATCACGTTTGATTGATGTCTTTTGAGCAAATTTATGATACTGTTAGTTGCAGTAATAGTCGTGAAACTTCAAGTTGTGACATCACTTACTTTCATAATAATCTTGACTTGATTATCAGTTGACTTCATCATCTTACAACTTTCTTTGAGCGTCGCTGCACGTTCACGACTTATGATTTAAATCTTTTACTCTTACGATACAAATATACTCAAAGTTTGTCAAAAGTAATCATACAATGATAAAGATATGATCATGATTGAAAAAAAATGAAGTTGAAGAAAATGAGAAGTTGAAAGAAACTGAAAGAGCGATAAACAAATCAACAATTATTATTCACTTTTGTTTATGCTTTATCGTTTCAACAACATCATTTACTTGAAAGATAAACAATGTTTATGTGTTATTTACACATCATCATTGCTGTCATCTACATCAACTACACATCATATATACTATTTATAATGTCATCTATACGCATTATAATCGAAGACGAATCATCATTCAATCAAAAGTTTCTCTTTTTCTTATTTTCTTACAAAGATTTGAAGAGTTTTATCAAGAGCTTCTAGAGTGAATCAATGAGTGCACGTCATTGTTTATCAAAGTAAACAAAGACATTAATTATTGAGATCGAGAATGAATTCACTTAGAAGAGAAGACAATTGTCATGATGAATTGACTCATAAAGATTAAATTAGAGACTAAAGTCAAAGACTGAGTCAAAGATCAGATCTGAGTTAGCTCTGAAACTTTATGACTTTGTCAAGATATCATTTAGACTACATCATATCTTCAACTTAATATGTCATGAGTTATGTTGTGTTCAACTTGACAATGCTTGATAAACTTTCTATAGTTGATTGATTCTCTTGAGTTATTGAGAGCTTCTTAATAATTAACTCTATCATAATATATATTTATTCTGTGTCTGCTTAGAATATCACATTGTTATATCACTCTTATAGACTTCGTTTATTCATCTAGTAAACTCAATCATCACAGCAACTCAGTTCATGAATTGCTTACAAGAAGCAATTTAATCTACAGATTATTCACAAGAAGTAATTCAGTTTACAAATTATTCATAAGAAGCAATTCAACACTCAGTTTACTTGCAAGAAGTAATTTAGTTTCTCATTTGTTCAAAAGAAGTAATTCAGTTTTCAGTTCATTTACAAAAAGCAATTCAATTTTCAAATCATTTGCAAGAAGTAACTTAGTTTTTCATCTGCTCACAAAAAGTAATATAATCTTTCGTTTACTCATGAAAAGTTAACTAATACTCAGCTTGTTCACAAGAAACAAATCTCATTCAATCTTGTTTCTCATCTGAAATAAGAAGTTTTTAATTGTATTCTTCAAGTCATTCAAAAAAAATACTCATCAAAAATTAAGTGTTGAAATTCTTTCTTCTTTAAAACTTCTATTGTTTCTTGAACAAATTAATTCAATTGATTTTTTATATAACTTGATATAATTAAGTTAAAAGTTTGAAGCTTTGATCATGCTATTTATGTGATGATTGAGTTTATTAAATGAATAAATGAGATCTATAAGAATGATATGACAATATGATATTTTAAGCAGACACAGAATGAGTATATATTATGATAAAGCTAATTATTAAGAAGCTCTTGATAACTCAAGAAAATCGACTAACTATAGAAAGTTTGTCAAGCATTGTCAAGTCAAACACGACATAACTCATGATATATTAAGTTGAAGATATGACGTGATCTAAATGATGTCTTGACAAAGTCACAAAGTTTCAAAGCTAACTCAGATTTGATCTTCAATTCGATCTCTGACTCTAATCTCTGATCTAATTTCTATGTGTCAATTTATCATGACAATTGTTTTCTTTTTTAAGTGAATTCATTCTCAATTTCAATAATTAATGTCTTGATTTATCTTAATAAATGATGATGTGTACTCGTGATTTCGTTCTAGAAGCTCTTAATAAAAATCTTCAAATCTTCGTGAGAAAACAAGAAAAAGAGAAACTTTCGATTGAATGATGATTCATCTTCGATTATAATGCATGTAAATGACATTATATGTAATGTGTAGTTAACGTAGATAACAGCATCAATCATGTGTGAATGATGCATAAACATTGCTTGTCTTTTGATTAGATTGTGTTGTTGAGACAATAAAGCGTAAACAAGAGTGAATAATAATCATTACTTTGTTTATCACTCTTTCAGTTTCTCTCAATCTTCATCTTCTTTTCATTTCATCTTTGTTCTGTATCAAAGTTCTTTTTCATAATTTGATAAAGAATTGCTTGTACAGATAATTATATTAGTATTTACTTGAAAAACTTTGTTTCAAGTATTGAAATGATGTACTCTCAATTTTCAACAGCTTCAAAGACGTGAAAGATCAACAAAGTTGATGACAAAGCTGATGACGTAAGCAAGATATGCAATGTTTATTTTGAATTTCTTTGATCAAGACTGCAATTTAACAATCATAGATTGTCACAAAGAAGTTGAATTTTCAACGTTCTTGTAATCATGCAATGTCATCTTCTGTTTTGAAATTCACTACATTTGTTGATTCTGATAATGATTTGAATGTCTTCAATGAAAAGATGAGCGATGAAATGAGTTCTGATGCTCTCTCAGCGTCAGAGTTCTTGCTTGATTCGTCTTGAACTTCTAGTAATAAAAGAATGATAAGTCGCGTACTCAGCGTTTAAATGTCATTACTGATTTTTTTCAGCTCTCAGTCGTAAGAATTAGCGAAAGAAGTGCTGATGCTTTTAAGATATTGAACAAAGTAATGTGCATTAAATGTGCACGTAGATTTCATGATGAAAAGATAATGCAAAGTTGCAACATTGAGTTTCATGAAAAAGTGATGTATTGACGCTGCATCTGATGTACAAAGAAAGATGTCTTATGCATTGTGATGAGTAAACTTACTTGATGCGCTCGCTAAACACTTATGTTTCAATTTGTAGATTTCAAATGTATGCATTCAAACATTAAATAAGTCTTTTTGACTTGAAACAATATTCAAGACTGCATCAGAAGATGATGATGTAATCTTTATTGTGATTTTTATGATCAATTAAATGAAATTGAGAAAGAAGCTTATGATCACAACGTGTGTGAAAGATCATTTAGATGACATACATAAGTCTGAGTTGTTTGATGTACAGAAGCTGCAGCTAAAAGAAGTAATGACAGTTAATGACATTGCTTATAATGCGCTTGACACGTTTTGCTATTTTGTATGTTCTACTGCGTTTTGATATCGTTTGATCACAGTTCTGTAACTGACATGATATATTTATAAATGAATCTGCTTGCTCTTGATTCACTCACTTCACATCTTAACGTGAATCTTGAGATGAGTGAAGATGAGTGAGAAGAAAAAGAAGATTGTGATTGCATCTTTTGCAAAAGATAACTGATGAAGTTGATGTGCTTATGCTGAGATTACGCTTTCGTGTCGAGCGCATTTTGCGTCTCTGCGCTTTTTTCTTCTATTTGTGTTTTTTTCTTTTGTTTGAGTGTTAATATCTCTACGTGATCATCTCATTAAAGAGCGAGAATCATCATAATACAGTGATTTTCTTTCTTTCTAATCATGAGTTTATGCTTGAAAGTGAGTGACTATACTTTTTATTCATGTTTCAGCCTCATTTTAAAAGCTTCTTTAAGCTTCAAGACTTCTTTCATATTTTCGCTCGATATTCATTGATTATATTTTATGAGATACTCTTTTCATTGTATCTTATAATATAAGATTTTCTTTCTTTTTTGCTTCTGTAGAATCTTTTCTATCTTTTATTCTTACTCATCATCAATAAGCTCAAGTACAAGATAATTGAGTATAAAGTCATCATTTAGTCTACAATTATATAATTTTAAAAGAGATACATGAAAGATAAAATGAACTCTATAAATGATTGAAAGATCAAAATGATACGTCTGCTTGTTTATGAGTTCTTGTATACGAAAGAGCTTTATCATCTTATTTGATAACTTCTTGCTTAACTTCTTCTGCTTCAGATTTTTTGCTGATAGCATGATTAAATCATTAATATTAAAGAACTTAAACTTATGTTTTTGATTATAGTACTTTATCTGAGCATTGATTGCATTTTATCATTGTTACGTCAACGTGTTTTGCATGTCTTGCAGCATTTCAACGTGTTCTTTTGCTGTTAACACTTCTTTTTTCATAGCATCATTCTCAATGCATATGTTAAAGATTGACTTATAATCATACATGACTTTAAAGAGATTACAGCTCAACGAAGAGTGCTTCATCTGATGATACATGAACTCAACTATGAATAGAAGCGTAGCTCAGTCATCTTGCTTTTCTGAACAATATATTCATAAATAATGTTTTAGCGTTTGATTCTGTCGTTCTGTCTGATCATCTGTTTGCGAATGAAAGACAATGCTTAGTCATTATTTCATCTTCGCATGATAGCAAATTTCTGATCAGAACGCATTGATAAATAGATTATCTTTATCAATAACTATATCATTTGATATCTTATATCTTAGAGCAATTTGCTTAAAGAATAACTTTGCTAACTTTATGACAGTTGAAATCTTCTTTATAGACAGATAATGCGTCATCTTCATGTAGTGATTGACTATCACAAGAATCAAGTCATACACAACTTCTTTTCATTTACTAGACGACAAATCTGTTATAAAATTCATAGTGATTTCTTTTCATGAATCTGTGAGTTAAGATAACGATCTCAACTCATTATATGATAGATGACATTTTATTTTTACTCTCTGACAAATGTCACAAGTATTTATATACTCTTTGACATTCTTGATCATACTTTTTCAGTAATATTTGCAATCTAATAGCTCGCTGATCTTGTCAGCATCAAAATGTCTTGCTAATGAGTTATCATGATGACATTTCAATAACTCTTCTCTGACAGAAAGATCTTCTGAAACATATAATAATTCATTGTACTCTATCATTTCTTGACTATTCAATGTTCAAGCTTCAACGTCATTCTTTTATATACTTGTCGTTTTATCTGCTTTTAATCTCACAGCAAATTCATCTTCTTGCTGTAAGATTTTGATGAGTTCAACTATGAATTTACTACTGAAGTTGTATGTCATTTTATGAATTGTCAATACTCTGACAATTGCACGTGAAATGAGTTGTTTGCAATCAACAGTTTCAATAACAAAATTAAGCTGTTTCTCAACTACGTTGCAATTTCTATAAGTCAACATTTCAATGTTTTTGCTTCTTGAAGTTGTTGATTTGAATTGAAAGATTTTATCTCTCAAGAAATGTACTTCATCTAAATGTGTTTTTTGCACTGTTAAAGTCATGACTTTCAGCAGCATACTTCTGACATGCATTGCTGAACACATACTTGTATTTTCATTAACATTGTGAATAGACATTTTCTTGACTTCGTTAATCACTTGTGTACAGTAGATTTCATCTTGCGATCTGCTTTTAACATGTTTCGTTGAATATCTTCGTTCACTAACATTGTGAACGAATGTCTTCTCAACATCATTAATCACTCATGTTCATTAATGAGTTTCATCTTGCAGTCTGCTCTCAACATATTCTGCTGAATATCTGTTCATACTTATACTGTGAATGAACATCTTCTTGATATCGTTAATCATTTGTATACAGTATAGTTCTCTGATTGCTACAAATGTAGAGTTATTTAAGCTTTCTATTCTAGTCAGCTTTCGCTGCAGAGTAAGCAGCAAATGATTTGCAAAGATATTCTCACTCTTATAGTCAGATCATTTTAATGACACATTAATCAAGTTTGTCTTTTCTGATCTATGTGTTATTTCAAAGTTGCAGATCAATAATTTCATGACTCATCTGACTTATCTTTCGTTTAACTTTTGAACATTCATAAAATTCTTTCGATTATTATAATCAGTCAGAACTTTAACAGTATGATAACTGTCTTTCACATAGTATCATCAGTGTTTAAACATTGCTACTATGACTAGAAGCTTCTGATCATATGTTTCATAGTTTCTTTCAACATTTATCATTATTCTGAATCAGAATGCAATTGAATGTCACTGATCTTCATCATCTGACTGAGACAAAATATTCATAACTGCATAATTGAACGTGTCAATCTTGATGTGTATATGTTGCTCTGAGTCAAAGTGTCTTAGAATAGATGCTCTCATAAAGACGTCATGAAGCTGATTAAAAGCTTGTTTTGCTTCGTTCAATTATATGAATGAACTAATTTTTACATCTTTTACACTATCTCTCAGCAATTCTGTTAAAGACTCTGCTATCTGAGAGTAGTGATGTATAAAACGTTGATAGAAATTGACAAATCTCAAAAAAACTTGTATTTCTTGATATATCTTCAATCTGAATCACGTTTTAATGATGTTTACTTTACTTAGATTCATTGAAACGTTCTTTGTTAATACAACAAATTCTAGAAAGTTCACTTTAGTGATGAAGAATTCACACTTCTTCAAGCTAGCATATAGCTTGAACTTTCTTAATCTCTCAAGAATCTGCTTCACGTGATCTACGTGATTAGTCTTCTCTACAAAGAAGATTAGAATGTCATTCAGATAAACAACACAAAAGTTATTTAAAAGCTCTGTCAAGATCTTATTAATATAAGTCTGAAAGATGACAGACGTGTTGATTAAATCAAACGACATGATCATATATTTAAAGTGATCATAATGAGTACAAAATGTTATCTTTCACTCGTCTTCACGTTGAATTCTGAGATGATGATAAACGTTCTTCAGATTTAACTTAATGAACTGCTTGACTTTACTGAGTCTGTTTAAAGTTTCACTAATGAAAGACAGCAAATGATGATTTTTGACAGTGATCTTATTCAAATTTCGATAGTTCATGCATAAATGAAGACTATCATTCTTTTTGAGAATGAATAAAATAAACGCGTCAGTCGAGCTGACGAAGTGCTTAATTCATTCTTTTGCTATAACATTGTCTAAATACTGTCTTAAAGTCGCTAACTCTGTATTTAACAGATTATACAATGATTCATATGATGATTTTGCAATGATTTCGATTGCATGATTGTGATCTTCATGCAAAGACAGTTTGTCTACACTTTCTGTTGAGAATACATCTTTATATTCTTTCAATTCAACGAATAAAGTTTGCGTTTTAAGCGCGTTTGTGATACGACTTATCATGTTATTCATTGCTTTCACTTGATGTTCAATGATCAACTCTTTGACGATGTTGATCATGACAAAAGCATACACAGTAGACTCATCTTATAGAGCTTTCGCAAATACTTGTGCAAAGAACAACTCAAATGCGTGCTCATTCACGTCGAAACATCATGTTCTTGCAATCATGTTTATTCAAATACGCTTGAATTGCATACTGAATATACTCAGAATCAGAGAAGATTCTTTCTTGTCAATAGCATAGAAGATACTTATATCTTTTTTCTTTATGTCTCAGCTGTCTCTCAATCAATAACACATCTTATAGACATCATAATAATAGACATTCTGATCATTCATTCAGATAGATCTTGAAAGATCAACGTTCAGCAATGACATATCTTACTCGATGATAAAACGTTAACTAATCACATTCATCTTGACATTGATATTCATGTGAATCTTCATTTCTGTCTTTTGATCTCTCTGAATTACATGCTTTTTATATATAAAAGTCTTTACGAAAAGAACTTCTTGTTTTTCTCTTAATAATTTGAAGTGTTTATCAAAAGCTTGTCTTTTTCAAAATCTTGAGATGACTTATATGTGACATTGAATCAATGAATACTTGATTTACATCAAATTCTTTTGAGTTATTCTTGATCTTTTCATCTTTAAAATCAGTAAAGTAATGACTTTTTCAATTGCACATGTAACACGTTATGTTAAACAAATTCTTGCTATAACATGATGAAGCATGTGAGCTTGTCTTTGACGAAGAATTGAGTTTAATTGATCAATGAGATTTCTTTTACTTTGAATAAGTCTTCTTGTTAACTTTATCTCAATCATGCAAGTCTTCATCTTAAGATCATTTCAACGACAAGATGTGTTCTTTTCGCAGATTTATTTTCAATCGAGTGACAAGATTAATTAACACATTTCATGTGATAGAAATCAACTGCACATTAATAATGATCACACGCAGCTCAGATCTCAACTTGATGAATAAATGAGTTCACTTATGCTCATCATTATACAACGAAAGTTGATGTTTCAAAATGCTCAGATGAGCTGCAAACGTTTGTATCATCTGATCTGAACGTTGCAATGCATTTGCATACTGCTGAGTCACATCTATGTCTCGATTCATCGAATTCTCAATTAAATTCAGAAGAAAATCAATAAAATTGAATCATATCTGCTAAGCTGCAAACATAGTCTCTTCATGATTGAATCAAAGTTTCTTTGATTCACTCTTTAGATAAATCATGCAATACAAAATCTTTTTCTCATCACTTTTAAAATATCAAGAAGTATTTCAAAATGAGATTTCAACATCACGAATTCACTCTCTATATTCTTTTATGATTTTATCATGATACTTTATTTAAAGACATTGAAGATCTTCGCTTTTGCAAAACAATTTCATAATGACTTCATTTTATCATCATCAACATTATGAAGATGATGCGTAAATCGTTTGAATTCTTCATGAGAGCTTGAATGAAGACTTGATGACTTTTCTTCATTGTTTCAACGACTTGCAGAGTCTCAATCTCTGATTGAATAGCTGCTAACTTCTGTTTCTTTTGCAGTTCATCACATTGAAGCATTGCTTGTGTCAGCTGTTCATTAATATCAAGAAAGAGTTTATCTTCTGCTTCTTCACTTTCTGATTTCATTATGCAACGTTCGTTTTCTGATATGATGTTTTGCAAGATTGAGACATGATCATTTTGACTTTGTTACGATCACGTTGCTGTTATCATGCTTGAATATTAAATCATCATCTCTAAGAAAAGTTTGAAATAATTAGAACTGTGATAATTGAGTCTACTAGATGAATAGACGAGATCTATAAGAGTGATATGACAATGTGATATTCTAAGCAGGCACAGAATGAATATATATTATGATAGAGCTAATTATTAAGAAGCTCTCGATAACTCAAGAAAATCGATCGACTATAGAGAGTTTGTCAAGCATTGTCAAGTTGAACATGACATAACTCATAATATATTAAGTTGAAGATATGACGTGATCTAAACAATGTCTTGACAAAGTCACAGAGTTTCAGAGTTAACTCAGATCTGATCTTTAACTCAATCTCTGACTCTAGTCTTTGATTTAATCTCTATGTGTCAATTCATCATGACAGCTTATGTTAAAAACATTGAAGTGTTTAGCATCATTTTAAAGAAAATCAATGTTTTCTTGAATCTTGAATCAATCTTGTCTTCTAGTTTAAACTCTGATGAGTCAAAATCACGTTGCACGACTTTAACTGTCTGTTCAAAGAACAGTTTAACTCTTGCTCAGTTTTCATCTCGTTTTCAAGACAGTACATATGATAAGAATCATCATCTGAATCTTCATCAAATAAAAAAGAAATTTCATTTGATTGCATTCACGACACAAGAAGATCTTGAAGTTTATTAACAAAGTAAGAATGTCAATTCAATCATAATTCTACTGTTTAAATATTTCAAGTTTCTAAACATCTTCTTCAAGAAGAACGTTAATATCTTGTTTTTACATTGAACTCATGATCATGTCATACATTTTAAAGAAGATGCTCAATTCTCAGTCTTCGCTTTGTACAACATGAATCATGATGAAATTCTAGAACTTCATCGTTATTTGAATGAAAATCTGAGCAAAGATTTCATTCAAATCAGTTGTTTTCAGATGATCATCTTTGTTCTCTTCATCAAGAAACTTGAAGAAGAACTTTGCTTCTGCGTGAACTATTGAGATCTGAACGCTATCACAGTCAAGAATTGATATTCTCTGTCTCTGATCTCAGAAACGCTGAATCATTTAATTTGAGCTAAAATTTTTATCAAGCTGAATATCATTTCTGCATTCAATTGACTTTGAATCAAAGAAGAAGATGAAGCTCTCATCATTTTTTGCACTTGATTTAAATTATTCAAGTATCTAGTCATGCTTTTCAATTTATGTAATAAGTCTGTCTCATTTCAGAAGTACATCAACAATACTCTTCATGAACATTTAAATAAGTTTTATACAGCTTATTTGAATGACATCTTGATTTATTTCAACAATGAACTCAAGCATGAAATTCATGTCAAGCTCATTTTGCGAAAGCTGCAAGAAGCAGATCTTCAGATGAATATAATCAAATGCAAGTTTCACATCACTCAGATCTCATATTTAGAATCATCATTGAAAAGATCAAGATAAATTCTTTTAAAATAAACATCATTGTCAATTGATTTATCTTGATCAACGTTAAAGACATTTAAAGTTTTCTAAATTTCACGAACTTTTATAAAAGATTCATCTATGACTATAGTAGAATAACTATCTCGCTCACTCGTTTCATGAGAAAAGATGTATTCTTTGTCTGATTTCAGAAATGTCAGATTGCATTCAACATTCTTAAGAAAATCTTCACTTTCAAGATTATTCTTCATCATTATAATTCAGAGCATAAGATTGTGATAGAAATTAATGCTTTAAACTATGTGTTCAAAGATATTCTTTTTCAATATGATAAGAATGAGATTCTTCATTTAATCACTTACTTTTCAAAGAAGCATAATTCAGTTGAGTGTAACTATGAGATTTATGATAAAAAACTCATGATCATTGTTTGCGCTTTCAAGAAATGATGATCAGAGCTTGAAGACTTTATCTATTCTGTTAAGATGATCACAAATCACAAAAATCTTGAGTATTTCATGTTAACTAAGCAGTTGAGTCATCATTAAGCTCATTGAAGTGAGTTTCTGTCTAAATTCAACTATTGCATCACTTATCATTTTGACAAGATCAATGATAAGTTGAATGCTCTGACACGTTGCTCAGAAATTTTTTCTAAAGAGAGAAATACATTTGATTCTCAACATCAATATCAACATTAGACAATTCTGAAAATTTATGTTTTAAATCTTGATATTGTTAAGAATCTTGTTCTTGACATCTTCAACATTAAAGTCATGAAGCTTTAATCACAAATCATTACTTTACAGTACCTCGCACTAAGTCTTCGCGTAAATCGCGAAAACATGTTAAATCGCGTATCTTCAAAACAACTCATCTTCTTCAACTGCATTCACAATGCTCAGAAGGGCTTCGTTAACTTCAATTTCTGATAACAAGACTTCTAGAAAGGAGCTTTCTTTGCTCGCCAAAGGTGAAATATCAGGACAAGCTAAATTAGGCCTTACACTCACCCAAATAGCACGAAGTTTGGATGTTCCCCCAAGCACCGTTCGAAGCGTTTTGGGAAGGCTTCAAACAACACTCTCCGGAGTTAATAAATCCAGATCAGGAAGACCCTTATCAATTACTTCTCGAGCAGCTAGGATACTGTTACGTCAGTTACGATCGAAGTCTAAAATCACCTGAAGACAGCTGAAAACGAACATCGGGATCGATTTGGACGCGAGAACTCTCAACGCAACACTACGAGCCCACGGAATTTCTCACTGACTAGCTCTTCGGCGACCGAAATTAACACCTGAAGTTGCTCTGCTTCGGTTAAAATGAGCTAAAAAGCATAAGGATTGAACCGTGGATCAATGGGGCAATGTCATCTGGTCGAATGAAGCATTCGTGACTCGAGGATCAGGTAAAACACCAGAATGGGTGTTTGGAATTCCCAAACAGAAATGAGATAGAGATAAAGTGATGGAAATTCCCAGTGAAAAGCCCTTTTCCATTATGATTTGAGAAGCTTTCTGAGGTTCTGGAAGATCGAATTTATACCTGCTCGATCGGGACTTCGAATCCAAAAAACACGGCTATTCAGCAGCCTTCTACATTCAGATTTTGAATCACAATTTGGCTGACATATGGAAGTCAGAACTAGTGTTCATGCAGGATAACGCTTCGATACATAGAGTCAGAAAATCGAAGCTCTGGTTCCAGGAAATGGGTATAGAAGTCATGAAGTGGCCTTCGTACAGCCCCGATTTGAACCCCATCGAAAATCTCTGAGCCCTACTGAAGAAGAAAGTCTATAAAGTCTATCCGGATTTGGATAAACTGAAGGGTAAAGGCGAGGAAGCTGAAACCCAACTGTTCCAGATTTTACAGAAGGCCTGGGGGAACATACGGGAGAAGGTAATAGAGGGGCTAATTTCCAGTATGCCACGCAGATGTGAAGCTCTAATTATAGCGAAGGGCTGGCATACTAAATATTGATTGGGAAATCATAGATCATATACTACTAAATAACCAGCCCAAATATTGAAGTTCCTCAGCTGAATTTGATGGTTCAATGGTTGATGCAGGTGGGGTGGTGATTTGGTTGGGGAGCGCACGCGAAGACTTAGTGCGAGGTACTGTAGATTCAATTTAGTTACATTTATTCTTAATTATTTCAGCATTCTTGCAAATTTTGACTTTCATGAATCTAGAAATTGAAGAATTCAACGTTGAAAACATCAAGTTTTAACTAAATCAAGACACTCTGAATCTTGATGAAGATTTTGCTGATATTCTCACTCAGACATTATGAAAGTAAGTCGAAATCAATGACAAATTCGTAGCTCAGATAATTGAAGTGCTTCGTAATAAAGTACAACATCACAACAAAATCTCTTTAGTTAAGTGTGAAGAATATGAAAATCATCTGCACTTTCAAGAAAGAAAATACATGTTCAACTCAAATAAACTACGTCTTTGTATCATTCAGTTTACTCATGATAATGTCATTGATAATCATTCAGAAAGAGTAAAAAGCTATGAACTGATCAGTTAAGTTTACTGATGATTAAACATTTATAAGTATGTTTAATGTTTTGTACAAAACTATCATGTATACACACGTTTTAAGCTTTTTAGACAATGAACTCAAGAATAATTGTATTTTCTTTTAATTTTCAAACGTTGTTGACATGATATCTTCATGAACTATGTAAATTCTTTATCATTCAATATCTTTATGAATATCACATATAAATATGTTCTAGTCTTCATTGATGATTTTATCAAAATGAGACATTTAATTCTCATCACTTAATATTTAATTCATTGAAATCAATATTAAGTTGAAGAAAATATATATTGAATCAATGTATTCAAGTTGACTTTGAAGAGAAACTACATTATTTGAAAATGCATTAATCAATATTAATCTCTTTTGACAATAAAACATCATTGACATGATGCTTGCGCTTCATTCTGATCGTCAAGAGCAAATGATGAACGTTGTTGATGTGATGTCAGCAAGTGAGCGAGAGATGAATATTACTATCTTGCAGAAGAATTCAATCAAGATGAAGAATATACACGAGAAATTAAACAAGCTGCAAGTACTTTATGAGTTCAATGAATGTAGAAACAACAAGCTAATGCTTTGAAGAAAGATGAGAAGATTGACAAAGATGATAAAAAAGTTGATGCATCAACATGTCGTTGCATCAACTGTCAATTGATGCATGAAGAATCAACTGAAGAGATTGAAAAAAATAATGAGTAAACTTGAAAAGAAGTTCGCGAAGAAGAAGAAATGTGTTAACAACTGAGCGAAGAAAGTGAATGAAAAGTCAACAATATCATTTGAAAGTTGTCTTGTCTTCAGCGCTGATGTTGCATCGTTAATGTGAAATCATTGCAAGAAATTCAAGATTAAGATCTTCATTAAAGAGAAAGAGAAGATCAAGAGAATCATGATGATAACAACAAAGAACATAGTGAGATGAGTGAGAGAAATTGACGTCGACGAGACATTATTGACACGCAAGAACATAAAGACTATGAAGAGATGATTAAATCTATTGATATTTCAAGTCAAGATGAAAGACAGCAAAAGAATACTGAAGAAAAACGATTTTTGAATCAAAGAGATTTCATTGAACGTAAGTCTGCGCAAAGTCAGTTTCAAGATAGTGATACATGAAATTAAAATTGAAAAAATGTCTAAAAACATAGAGAAGAAGAAGATGAAAGCACTCATCAAGATTAACAAAAACATACATTCAAAGATGATAATTGAGAAAGTTGAGTGACTCACAAAGAATAGTGAACAGAAGAGATACATCTTGCTGATGATACATGTAATCAGCGCTGAGATGATGAACAAGCTAATTGATGAGAGAGTATATCACAAGATCAACATAAAAATCACGCAGTTTTATGATTTAAATTGTAAAACACATCAATGTTTAAAATATCAAAACTATGATCATAAGACATATAAATGCAAAAACAAGCAAAGATGCATTTATTACACGTTAAATCATTGTTTGAAGCATTGTTTTTATAAACAGACTTGAAACATGTGAAAATGTGAAACATGTCAAAATACATACAGAGTCTTTGACTCTTAATGTCATAAACAACAGATTGAAAAAGAAAGAATAAAGAAAGTCATGAAACACAGATCTTTATATCACGTCGTACAAGAGCAGAGAGAGTTCAAAGCGATGATATCAAAAATGTTCACAATGACATTTATTAATTTAAAATTGTTGATAGACAATGACTTGAAGAGAAAACAGAAATGCTCAACAAATAAAAGTCATCTGCTTAGCATGATCATCACATTTGAAAACACTATATTAAATCATTTAGTCAAGAAGTCAAAAATAAATGAGTTGAAATCAACATCAATCACATCAATTTCAATATCATCTTCTTTTAAAAATCTTACAACTGAAGCAAGCACATTGCAAATGCTCAAGAGAATATTAAACAGCTTTGAATGTGAATTTTAATATTTCAGCAAAAGAAGCTTTGAATACTATAGTATAACATTCACAAGTTCAGAGAAAAGATGATGATAGTGTTACTACATGAGAAAAAGATAAAGAATTATGACATTTTGATTTTTCAAGAACTTTAATGATTTGATGAGAATTTCAGAGCGTACTGTTCAGCAACTGTCAACTTCACGCTGAAGAATAATGAAAATAGAATTTGTTTCTACATAAACAAGAGAATTGACAGCAACATTTGACACTCAACATGACACTTTAAAGATGTAAACACAATTATGTTACAGACATTAATAAATGACACACAGATGATTCAGAAAGCTATACACATTCACGAAGCATACAATTTGTCACTCAGAGATCATAAAATCATTCATGAAAAAGAAAGTCTTTCAGACATTGAAAAGACGTTACACATGTCGAAAGAATGCATTCTTGTAAAAGACTTCAATTTGCATTATCTCATATGAGAAGAGTCATTCTACTCAAAACAGCATTTATTGTCAAATAATTTAATTGAAATGATTATAAATGTTAATGCATCACTAACGTTATTTTAAGATACAATTACGAGAAATTATCAAAGATCTTAAATGACAATAAATTTGATTTTCACAACAGATGACATTATGAATCAATTAATATGATGCAAAATCGATGAAGAAATGAAAAATTTCTCACATCATTTATTGATACAGACAATTATAGATTTCAAAGTTTGCAAAGAGTCAGCGCGAAAATCGCGTTGCAACTGAAAGACAATGAATGAAGAGAAATTCATTAATACTTTAAGAGAACAAATATTGAAATCATTGTTGAATCATGAGATGAAGCATCAGCACATAAATGAATACACTAAGTAATTGCTGAATGCATTGAAGAAGATCATCAAGATTTCTACTCTTTAAGTGAAATTACATGAAATAATCAAAGCAGAATGAATGAAAAAGTGTAAAAAGATCATCAAGAGCATGTGATGAATGAGAAGAAGTTGTTGAATCATCAATGACTAAACAGAGTACATTCAAGCATGTGACAAGAAGAGCAAGATCATCAGAAAACAAAAACGCAGTGAATATTAAAAGATCATGCAGAATGTTGAACAATTCTTGAGAAGACTGTTTAAAACTGCGAAATGAGCAAGAAATGCAATTGCAGACACACTGACTTAAACGACAATTTTCTCTCTGATCAAGTCAGAGTGCTTTAACATTGCTATGACAGTGCAGAATAAGATGAAGATGATGTTTCAGACTCACTTTTCATCATTTTCGAAAATTTTCATGCTGAACACAGAAGACTTTAAGTATTCATTCTCGATTGAGAATGATGCTTCGCTGATACATTGCAAGATTAAGAGAGTTATCTACAAGATAATGCTCAACAAGACTTTGAAACACACAAAATACATAAATAGAATAATACATAAACTTGTCGACGATGTGTCAGAATAAATACACTCTCTTTTTGAAAGATGTTTGCAAAAGAGAATATAGTTAACTCAGTTTAAGAGCGTAATCACAATAGTGATGTGAAAGTCAGACAAGAAGAACTATTTTAATGCAAAAATATATAAATCAATTGTGTTATTCAACACGCTGAGTAAAATACTGAAGTTCATCATATTTGAACATTTGTGAAATGTTGTAGAAGTGTGCAACTTAATATTGAACATTCAAATGAGAGTTTGCAAACACAGATCAATAAATATGACTTTGCAACTGATTATAAAAAAGATATACATTGTATGAAGTTACACAAGAAGAAGAGTAGTCTCATTGCTGAGTCTGAATGAGAAGAGAGCATTTGATAATGTAGCGCATAGCAGACTTTTGCATGACATGAAAAAGAGAAAAGTTCTCAGACTGCTTCTTAAATTTGTGAAGAACTTTCTGAGAAATTGACGCATCACGATCACAATCAATGATTACATGATGATGAAACGCAGCGTGAACGTTAACATATCACAAGATTCTTTGCTATCATCAATATTATATCTGTTTTACAATGTGAACTTGCTAGAAGCATGTAACAACATCAGATTAAGAACAAGCTTTACAAATTTCATAAACAACGTCAATATTTTAATATATGAGAAGTTCATGAAACATAATTGTAAAGTTCTTAGCGAGATTTATGATAAATGCAAACAGTGATCAAAAACGCACGACATCAAGTTTTCAAAGACAAAGCATAAGCTGATTCACTTTACAAGAATTTCTAAGTGATTCAATATGAACATTAACATAAAGTTAATGAAACATCAGATTGACTTGAAATCAGATATCAGAGTTTTGAAAGTTCAACTGAACTTCAAGCTGAAATGAGTGATTTACATGCATCATATCAAAGCAAAACTAGTGATTAAACAAAAGATAATGCAAACAATCATCAAGTTTATTTGAGACTTGTCAATAACAATGAGAAAGCAAATATACTTCATGATGATGCGCTCTCTGCTTAGTCATAAAGTCATCATATGATATATGTCACAAAGAGTGAAGAATCATTGAAAAGATCTGAATGTTAAGCTGAGATCAGTACAAGAAAGAGCATTGTGACAAATCATTAATGTTTATCGTGTAATATCAACAAAGACTCTACAGATAGAAATAAACACAGTGTCAATAGATATTCATTTACAAAAGCTAATATAAAAGTCAATAATAAACATGAACTTTTGAAAATCAGATGAAGTTATTGAGATGATGATGCATCGAATTCATAACAACTTGATACTCAAAAGAGATTGAAAATCAAAGTTGTACAAAACATCTCTGCAGCTGAAGTGAAAGTGAATAAAAGAAACATTCATAAAAGATGAAGATGAAGTAAAGTCATCTTTACATGATGATTCTCTGATCAGAGTTATTGAAAATAGTTATAGTTGCAAACAAGAAAATGTCAATAAATCAACATTGTCTCGACACATTTATGTTGAAGCAAAAAGTTTACTTGAATGATAGTAACAGTAGAAAGAATGTTACGATGATTGCAATGAAAATTAACTGAGAGTTAAATAAAAGATTGAGAAAATCGACTTTAATCATCACTCATCATGAAGAACTGAAAGAATTGATTGCAAGAGCGAAACATCTTGCAGACGTAATGACAGAGAATCAAGAGTATCATAAAAAGATATACAAAGTATACAGTGATAGTCAGACTTCTCTGAAAACAATGAAAGTTATGATATCAACAAAAGATCAGACACGTCTGCAATGAGTTCAGATTATGCATGAGAGCATTCAATCTTGAAAAGTCACGCTAAAGCTATATTGAGTGATAAAACATGCAGAAGTACTTTAAAATGAAGTGATAAATAAAATAATTGATGATGCACATGATTTGTCTCTATTGTTGACTGAGCATTAATGCATTGAAGTGATGATGAGATTGATGTTCATACAGAAACAAATCAGATAAACATGAAGAATAGTCTGAAAAGAGAGATTTAATACAACTTATTTTCAATATCTGATATCAAAGATGACACATTGACATCTGTAATTGCACAAGAATCATGTGAAGTTTCACAATGCATTATTGATGTAACTATGCATGAGAAAAATTGACTTCAATCAATTTCTACATGAAAGATGAGTACTTAATATTGTTATGACAACGTGCAAGTGTGACAGAGATTGAATGTCAATCAAGCATATTTTATTAACATGTTTCAGATGAAAAGTAGAATGAAAAGCAATGCAATAAGAAGAGAACATCACGAACTTGAGAAAGCTCTTAGAAATCATGAGCGCAATAATGATGATCATTCAAATGATACTCTCAATGAGCATACTGAATCAATTTCAAGCTGTGATGTCATTAAAGAATTAAATGAAAGAGAGAAAAAATAGAAAAGAAATAAACTCATAAAGTTCTTGCATTGAAAACAGTTATAGTATAGAGTGCAGAAAAAAGCAATTTTTGATGTGAAAAGAGCGCTGCGCTAGCGCAGCGCTCACTACAGTATATAAAATCTTGCATAGACTCATAATGAGTGTTGAATTGAGTAAGAATTAAAAAAAAAATTCTCATCACTTCTATGAAAGTTGAAGAAGTTATTAACTGCTTCTATGCTCATGTTTGAAAACATCATGATTTACTTGAGTTCTTCATGTCTGATCAAGACACACAATTTATCTTTGATGTTTGAAAGCATATATGTAAAATGCTGAAGATAAATGTTAAGTTATTAATGATGTATCACTCTGAAATTGATGATCAAATCAAGAAAGTCAATGCTGTCATGATTTTTATTTTTTTATTTCTTCATTAAGTGCATGCAGTCTATGACTATGACACTGTCTAGACGCTGTATGTATGCTAAGTTACATGTAATCTGATCAAAGTCGCTGCTTTATATCTTTTTGTTAATCAATTACATCGCTAGTTTGCATATACAAGCGCTCTCGCTCAAACTCTTGCAATCATACTTTCGTTTTTCTTTATTTCTTTGCATTCTTCGCGTTCTACTCTTT
>JAABUO010000729.1_pt1 | contig 53809 bp, 52 predicted proteins | sample 5559291 | NCBI WGS metagenome assembly JAABUO01 (sample SAMN10711878, study PRJNA513372) | rock metagenome | isolation source: Antarctica rocks | place: Antarctica: Victoria Land, Finger Mt sud | reverse complement strand
CGTGATAAACATTCCCGAGGCACCGCTGTCCAGCATCATGTGCAGGGGATGACCGTTGATTGTCACCGGCACGACAATCTCATTGCCGATGATCTCAAACGGCAATGTGACGGCGGAGTTCTGGGCCGGGCTAAGAAAGAGCCAATCTTTTGCGATGGTGGGAGGCTGGAACAGTGAGGCCGCAAGCGTCGGCAAACTCGCCACTGTTCGCAGGGTCGTATTGAGGACCAGCGGGAACCCAGTGATGCGGAGCGAAATCCGGCTCGGAAGCTGCACTCCTTCGTGCTCCTGATACGCCAGATAGGTCGCTGTCCCGGACAGACCGCCGCTGGGGGATACCCTCTTGCGGGTCAAGTAGGTCTGTGGGTCCAGGTAGAACGTACTTGGGGAGCCGTTTTTTAGTTTAACTTCTAAAACGTAACATCCGGTTTCCGGGTCCAAAGCAGCCCGGAGCGTGACCGCCGCTTTGTCGTTGTCCGTCAGGGGGTTGAAGTCTTCCAGCGAAAAATCACTGTCCGCTTTGCTTTCCGCCAGTTCTTCCCCGATGAGAAGGCGGACATTGCCAGAAGGGTCCTGTTCCCACGCCTGTGTGCCATCTGTTCCTCCTGTGACAGCGACTGGACCCAGCCGCAGTTCCTTCCGCTCCTGATGCGGGAAAGCCTCATAGACCGACATGGTGCCGGAAAGGCTCCCGGCATGAATATCGTAGACAACGCCTCTGGGTGTTTTGTTTTTTTGCGCCGCCGGAGTTTCCGCCGCGTTCCGGTGCCGCAGCAAAAGCTGGCTCAGGGTCAGCGTTGGGGCCTCGGCAAGGGCAGGCCGCAGCCCCGGCAGAGCGAGGAAACAGAAAGCGCACACAAGCGGGCGCAGCAGGAGGTTTGATTTCACGCTTCTATTTTACCGTTTTCTCCCCAGTTTTCCCGCTGACTTTGCGGTTCTCCGCCGAAACTGCCCGAACCAGAGAATCCAGCGGCGCGGTTCCCTGCGTGACTTCTTCATGGCGGAAGTCCAGCACGAAGCCATCGGAGGGCAGGTTCTTTGCGTCGTCCGTCAGCGCTCGGGCCAGCGCGGGTGTGTCGCCGTCGTTTTCTACGGGTTCGTGCCGGATGACAATCCGGCTGCGGCTTCGGGTTAGCCGCAGGAATTTCTCGCGCGAGGCGAAATCGTCGCCCGGCGTGAGGTCTCGAAAAGAAGGCGTGAGGTCTCGGAAAGAAGGCGGCGGCTGCTTGGGATCATCCCAGCTTGCCCGCAAGCTGTCGCCAAAAGTCTCCTGCTGGACCATGAGGATTGGCAGAACACTTCGGCTGGAGTTTTGTGCCGCTGCCTGCAGCCGGTGCAAAAGCACAATGCAAGCCTGGTTCTGCGCTTCGGTCCACTGGTCCGGCAGGGACTTGTCGAGCGCGGCATCGTCGAAAAGCGGCAGGGCGTCGTCTGCCCGAAGATAGCTTTGCGTGGTGATGTCTAGGGGGTCCGCATGAGCCGAGCGCAGAAACGCCAGTCGCCTGTCCGGCGTGTAGCCGAGCGTGCCGTCACCGCCCGCGTCCTCCCAGACAAGCCCGGCCAATCCGGGCCGGGCGGCGCTGTCCTGCACCACTTCCATCAGTGCAGATTGGACCGCCAGCGCGGACGGGCTGACCCGGATTGGCAGCGCTGCTCCTACCACGGCATCTTCCCGGTTCGGGTCATCCTCCCGGCTGGCTTTCAGAGATTGGATCGCCGCGTCCCGGCTAGTCTGGCCGTCAATGGTCAAATCTTGAACCGCTTCCGGCGGCGATGTACCCCACGACAGCAGGCTCAGGTTCGCGTAAACCGCAATGCCGGTGCCTTGTGTCCGGGCCAGCGCTTCGGTCAGAATGTCCGGTCCGTGCGCCCCGCTTGTCTTGACATGGTTGACGCCATTCGAAAACACGTCGAGCCAAAGCTGGTTGAGGCCAAGCTTCTGCATGGCGGTCACTAAAGCGTCTACGTCTGCCGCCGAACGCGGATGGCCCAGCACGGCACGGCAGCGGCCTGAGCGCAGCGCCGCCGGCAGCGGCGGCGCGGGCGGCAGCTTGGCAAGCTGCTCGGCTTGAAGCTTCGCGTTTCCTTCGTTGGTTTGCTTCGTCTCGCCGGGAAAGAACAGCATCCATACCGGCATCTGCAAGTAGGTATCTACCGGAGCACCGGCTGAGGGTATCAAAAGCTGCACCTGAAGGTTCACGTCCAGGTTCACATTGCGCGTCAGGTCCGGTTCCGCCAGGTCATCCCCATCCAAATAGCTAGGCAGTGTGCTGGTGTGCCGCTTGTCATCAAACTCGGCGGCGGTTTGACGCGCCCATGTCTGCTGGGCGGGCGTCAGCTTCGAGAAGGGAAATGGGTTGTCTTCTTCGCTGGGGATGCCGGGCATCATGCGGCTGTCGGGCAGGGCGGCCATTTCTTCCGGCGTGACCGCCAGTGGATCGCCAAACGACGGCAACTTGCGGGCGGCGGGCGCACGCCTGCTGAGCAGGACCGCGCCGGCTTGCCGCTGAAGTCTCATTCCGGCGTTGAACGCCGCGTCTTCCCAGTCCTCCAGGTGCTTGCGCCGGGTGCCCACGCCCGCCAGATCGTCGGTCAGCACATACGCCGGGCCGACTCTGCGGAACGTGCCTGTCACGCACAGGCAGAGCGCCCGCAGCAGGTCGGCCGCGGGTGCAGTCGTCGCCGCGCCTTGAATTGTCACCGTGCGACCGGCATAATGGGGATCGGCGTACAGTTCCAGCCCCGCTTTCGAGCCAATGCGGGTTACCAAATCCCCGACTGTTTTGATGTTGGCAATTGATACGAGGCTTTGCAAAATATGGCCGTCAAAGGCCAGATCCGACGGCTTCAGCGTGTTCGGCACGGGTGCCTTCAGTCTCACGCCATGCTCGGCGGGAAGCGGCGGCGTTTTCGGGCGGTAGGTGTGCAGGCGCTCGGCGGCATCCGAACGCGCTGCGCGATAGTAAATCATTTTGCCCTGCGTATCATGCAGATAGATCTTGGCGGTCTGGCCTATTCGAATTCGCGTGGCGTCTATCTGGTCCGTCAGATTACGCACATCCGGCCGCTGCTCTTGAGGCACCGACTCAAGCGCCGGGTCTTCCGAACTGACCCAAAGCTGCTTCTGGCGAAACAGCGAGTGAAACAAGCCGCGCTGCGTGTCATCGGTGAGGTCTGTCAGTCCCAGCCCCTGCTCAGAAGTCAGCGCCTGCCACTGCCTATCATCCAAACTTGCTGCCAGCATGTTCAGGGCAGTCATGGGACTGAGATCGGCATCCAGATTGGGCGCGTCGGGCTGCGTGTTCAGGATAGCCATTGTGGACGGCGCTATCGCAGTCACCGCGTCGAAGCTGACTGTCTGGTCGCCGAATGCGGCAGCGATGTCGCTCACGCCCGCGTCTGCCGCCGGTGGCTCCGTGCCGTCAGGTAGCGTGACTTGTTCCGCTGAGACCGTGAGCAGCAGCCCGCCAGTAGGCGGCGCGGCGGCAAGCGCCTGGGCCAAAGTCAGCTTCTTCGGCGGCGATGAAGTCGTTTGGGTGGCTGGGTCTGCCGCTGCGGGCAACGCACACGCAAAGAAAAGCAGCGCAGGAAGCAGAAGACGCATAGAACACCCTCCGGAGCAGGGAATTAGCCTGAAGATGTGCTGTTGAACGCAAACGAGGCGGAAAAGTTTCGGGGTGCAAAATGCACCGGCACTGTGGACATGGCAGCATAGTACAGGGCAGCAGGATTCACTGTCTAAACCTGGCTCAAAAACTCGAAGCTGGAACGGAGGCAGTCGAAGGGGTCGCGGCGGCATTCGTCCTGCTCGACGGCGTACCACTCGACGCCCGCCGCCGCGCAGGCAGGCAGCAGATGCGGCCAGTCTAAGTTGCCTTCACCTACTGGGGCCATGACCGCTTCCTGACCGACCATTTCTTTGTCTTTGATGTGGATGACCGGGACGCGCCCGGCGCACCGCTCGATCAGCCGCTCGGGGTTCAGACCGGCGTGTGCGGCCCAGTAGACGTCAACTTCTAAGCAGAAATCCCGGCCACCCTGTTCAATAAACGTGTCAAACAACGCGGCGGAGTCGGGAGTGGGGCGGGCGAACTCAAGAGCATGGTTATGGTAGCCAAACCGAATGCCGGCGGCTTTCAGCGCGGCGATGACAGGCGCGGCATCGCGGACAAATGCAGAGTAGCCAAAGTCTCCCATTGCCTGATACCCGCCGGGCAGCCCGCCGATGGCGCAGAAGTCGCAGCCGAGCGTCTGGTGGAACGCGATTTCACGTTCCGTGCCGCCGCTTAAGCTGTCCCACGAGCGGTGGGTAGCGATGCAGGCCAGGCCCAAATCGTCCAGCATTTGCCGCGCGTCTGTCGCCGAGACTTCGGGCGTGTCGCCGGACATGGCCCCGACTGCCGAAATCTGCACGGCCCGGTAGCCGATAGCGCGTATCTTCTCCAGTGTCCGCTGGAAGTCTGCGGCGGTTTTGGTAAAATCGCGCACCGTGTAAAGCTGCGCGGCAAGCTGTGGTGTCAAGTTCATAAGTTTCAATCACACATTCCGTCAGTCCTGGCCTTGATACGAAGTAATGCTCTCCTGAGCATAAAGGCCGGGCTTCCTGTCTGCGAAGCGCGGAACTTTCGCCTCTTATCCCGCATTTTTGAATTGAGGCACACTCAATGGCATTGAAACTTTCGGTCTTAGATTTATCTCCCGTCAGCACCGGCATGACGGCGGCGCAGGCGCTCCAAAACACGCTGGATTTGGCGCGGCGGGCGGACACGCTGGGCTACCATCGCTACTGGCTGGCGGAGCACCACAATATGCCGGGGATCGCCGGCTCGTCGCCCGCGCTGCTGATCGGGCAGATCGCCCGCGAAACAACCCGGATGCGAGTCGGCTCCGGCGGCGTCATGCTGCCAAACCATGCGCCGCTGCAAGTCGCCGAGCAGTTCCAGATGCTGGAAGCGCTTTTTCCGGGACGCATTGATCTCGGAATTGGGCGAGCGCCGGGCAGCGACCCGCGCACGGCGCTTGCCCTGCGCCGTGCAGGCCAAACGGAAGAGCTGCCGGCGCAGCTTGCCGAGCTGTTTGCGTTTGCCGGTGGGCAGTTCCCGGTGGGACACCCGTACCAATCGGTTTCCGCCGTGCCAATAGGCGTCAGCCTGCCGCCGGTCTGGCTGCTCGGCTCCAGCGATTACAGCGCCCAGGTCGCGGCGGCGCTCAGTCTTGGCTTCGTGTTCGCGCACCACATCAACCCGCACGGGGCGGAAGAAGCGATGTCCCTTTACCGGACCCAGTTTACGCCCTCGGAGCATCTGTCCGAACCGGCGTCTATTGTTACCGCGTCGGTCATCTGCGCCGACACCGATGCCGAGGCGGACACGCTGGCGACTTCGTTTGATCTGGCCTGGCTGCGGCTCTATTCGGGCCGTCCGTCCAAGTTCCCGAGTGCCGAAGAAGCGCAAAGCTACCCCTATACCCTGGCGGAACGCGCCCAGGTGCAGGCAACCCGCGCCCGGCTCATCACCGGCAGTCCGCAGACGGTTCGGGCCAAGCTGTGTACGCTGGCAAGCCTCGCCGACACTGACGAAGTCATGGCGATGACGATGGTGCATGACCACGCTGCCCGCCTGCGGTCGTATGAGCTTCTGGCGGAAGCATTTAAGTGAAGTACCCCCTAGCCCCCAATAATGGGGGAACTGTAGGCCAGAAAAGCCTTTCCTAGCTCTTTTCATGTTCCCCCATTATTGGGGGCTAGGGGGTCTCACAGCCGTGGGTCAACCGGCTCGCTTTCCAGTGCCAGTACCCCGAAAACGCATTCGTGGACGCGCCGCAGCGGCTCGCGGCGCACGAACCGCTCCAAACTCTCGACGCCCAGCGCGAACTCCCGCAGCGCAAGAGACCGCTTGCCGGCGAGGCCACGCGAGCGGAGGCGGTCCAGGTTCTCGGGCGCGGTGTATTCCGGGCCGTAGATAATGCGTAAATACTCCCGGCCCCGGCACTTGACCGCCGGCTGAACCAGGCCGCGCTGTCCGCGCGTGATGAAGTCCAGCGGCTTGACGACCATGCCCTCGCCGCCGCGCCCCGTCAGCTCTTCCCACCAGGCAATCCCAGAGGCAACGCTGTCCGCGTCCGTAACGGAAATCGTTTTGTGCGGCGTCGCCAGCAGCAGGCCGGTGTCGTCTGCCGCACACAAACGAGCTAGCAGCGCCATGTGCCATAAATGGTCTTTGTCCGTGTGCGCCGCGCCTTCCGAGGCCAGCAGATGAAACGGAGCCAGCTTCAGGTCAGCGAGGCTATGCACGGGCCAGCAGTAGCGCCGGTAAGCGTCCACAAACTGACCTGCCATTGCCTGCCGTGCCTGGTACTTTTCGAGAAGCGGGCCAATGCTCTCCGTATGCGGTGCGGCGCGTTCCAGAGCCGCGACTGCGGGCGGAAGCGCCGCCGAGGCTGCCGCGCCGACGGCGGCGTACTGCTGCTTCAGCAGTTCCTGCGCTTTGGCGGACCAGGGCATCAGCTCGCAGTCTAAACAGACCCAGTCGGTTGCGAGTTCGTCCCACAGGCCGCTTTTGTCCAGAGCCGTTCGGACCGTGGACAGAAATTGCTGTTCTAAAGCGTTGCCGTCAAAGAACCGGCGGCCGGTGCGGGTGACGCAGATGCCGAGGCCTTCGTCTTCTACGCCGAACCGCTTCCGGGCGGCATCTTCGTCCCGGCAGACGATCACAACCGCCCGCGACCCCATGTGCTTTTCTTCGCAGATGACTGTTGGTACTCCTTGATTACGGTAGTACGCAAACGCTTCAGCGGGATGCTCCAACAGCCCCGACTCCTGAGTCGTTTCCGACGGCGACATGGTCGGAGGCAGGTAAATCAGCCACTTGGGATTTGCCGCGAACCGGCTCATCACTTCTAAAGCCGCAATCGCGTTTTCTTCGCGGATGGTGACGTTGCCGTGCAAGTGCGTAGACAAAATGCGCTTGCCCAGCACGTCGTCAATGTCCAGAACGTCATCGTGCTGCTGCTGCGCCGATAGCGCCGGTGCCTGCTGCTCGGCGGGCAGGAACGGACGGGCCGGCTCGGCATAAGTGGCAAGCGACGGCACGGACACGATTTCCCGCTCCGGCCAGCGCAGCGCGGTCAGGCTGCCGCCGAAGACGCAGCCGGTGTCAATGTTCAGCGTGTGGTTCAGCCATTCGGGAGTGGGGACCGGCGTGTGGCCGTAGATGACGCTCGCTTGGCCCCGGTAATCGCTGGCCCAGGGGTAGCGCACCGGCAGGCCGAACTCGTCCGTCTCACCCGTGGTCTCGCCGTAGAGCGCAAACTCCCGGACTTTGCCCGACCCGCGCCCCTGCATCTCCGCCTTCATGCCGGCATGAGCGACCACCAGCTTGCCCCCGTCCAAGACATAATGGCTGACGAGATCATCCAAGAAGCGCCGGACTTGGTCGGTGAACTCCGGCGGCTCGGCGGCCATCTGTTCCAGCGTGTCCGCCAGCCCATGCGTAATCTGTACGTCCTTGCCGCGCAGCTTCCGCAGGAACTTGATGTCATGGTTGCCGGGAACGCACAGCGCCGTGCCGTCCGAAATCATGCCCATGACGAGCTTCAGCACGTCCGGCGACTTCGGGCCACGATCTACCAAGTCGCCCAAAAAGACAGCCTTGCGGCCCTCGGGCGGTGTGACCGCGTGGCCTTCCACTTTGTAGCCAAGCTTCGTCAGCAGCGCCGTCAGCTCAGCGAAGCAGCCGTGAATGTCACCGACAATGTCAAACGGGCCATGCTCCGAGCGCTTGTCATTGTACAGCGGCTCCCGCGTGACCGTTGCCGCCTGGGCTTCCTCCACGCTCCGCAGCACAAAGACGTGCCGGAAGCCTTCGCGCTCCAAGCCTCGCAAAGACTGGCGCAGGCTTTTGATATGGTTTCGGACCACATGCGGCCCAAAACTTCGATCTGGCCGGGAAGCGTTCCGGTCTTGACACACGCGCTCCGGCAGGTCCAGCACAATCGCCACCGGCAGGCAGTGGTACTCGCGGGCCAGCGCCACCAGCGGCTTCCGCGCTTCCGGCTGGACATTCGTCGCATCCACCACCGTCAGCCGCCCGGCAGCGAGGCGCTTCGCCGCGACATAATGCAGCACGTCAAACGCCTCTTTGGTCGCCGCTTGGTCGTTCTCGTCGTCCGACACCAGCCCCCGGCAGAAGTCCGACGATAGTATCTCGGTGGTCTTAAAGTGCGCCCGCGCAAACGACGACTTGCCCGAGCCGGACGCGCCAATCAGCACCACCAGCGAAAGATCAGGAATTACAATGTTCATACGTTCTTATTCTACACTTCGCTTGACTTTTATACTTTATACCACTACACTGATTGCAGTGCCGCTCAATCATCGCTGTTTAAAGGACTAAAACCATGAACATTCGTACGCCCTACATGCTCACGAACCAGAACAGTCCGTGCTTCTGGATCAACAACAACCTCTGGATGCCGCTCGCCGGCAGCTTCCTGACGGGCGGCCAGTTCACGTTCCTGGAGCAGATCTGCGGCACCGGCATTGGGGGGCCGCCCACGCACACCCACCCGACCGACGAGGGTTTGTACATCATTGACGGCCACTGCACCTTTCATGCGGGAGGAGAAACCGTGGACGCCGGCCCCGGAACCTTTATCTGCGTCCCGCATGATGTGGAGCATAGCTTCACCGTAGACGTTGCAGGCACACGGCTGCTGAACTTCTACACGCCGGGAGGGTTCGAGATGATTATCTTTGGCCTGGCCCAGCCGGCGACGGAGCGAAAACTCCCAGAACCGGACGCCTTCCCGATGCCGGCCCGGTGGCTGGTAGAGGAACTCTCGCGGGAATACGGCCAAAAAGGCATTCTCGGACTTCCGTTCGCCGATCCTCCCAGCGAAACCAACATGGCAACCAGACCCTGCCGGACCAATTCGATCAAGCCTTACGGGCTGAACGTCAAGCAAGCCCCCGCGTACTGGGCGCAGGACAGCCTTTGGACCGTTCTTGCGACTTCGCAGCAGACAGGCGGCTTTTACTCGCTGATGGAGCAGGTTTGTCCTCGGCGCACAGGACCGCCGCCCCATACGCACGAGCAGGACGAGGCCCTCTACATCTTGGACGGCCAGATCACGCTGATTGCCGGCCCGGAAAAGCTCACCGCCAGTGCAGGCTCCTTTGCCTACATCCCCGCCCACTGCGTTCACAGTTTCCGCGTTGATACGGCGCAGGCCCGGCTCTTAAACTTCTACCTGCCGGGCGGCTTCGAGCGCACGATCACGGAGCTGGCAGCGCCCGCGCAGTCACGCACCCTTCCCCCGGCAAGCGCCGCGCCGACCGGACCGTCCGGGCGGGAACAAGCCCTGTTTAAAGAAATCGGCATGGTCTGGCTCGCCCTGTCTGACTCGCTGCGCGAAGAGAAGTGACGCTCGCAGGCCGCTGTTCCTCAGTCCCAGGCCGTTCCGAGCGCTGCCAGCCGTTCCCGATATGCTCAGAATCCGATCCCGAACTTGACATGGATGAACGAGAACTGGTCGTTGGGGCTGCCGTGCTGGATGTGGCGGAAGAAAGAAAGCGCCACGGTTTTGCTGCCGGGAAGCTGCCGGATCACGCCGTATTCCTGTTCTTCTTTTTCGGTAGGTTCCAAGTCAAGCTCGCCGTAATTTTCATAGCGGTGATAGGTCGCCTCCGCCGTCCAGCTCGGCAGAAACACATAATCCAGCGTCGTGGCCGTGTCGTAGAACAGCCGCCCGCCGCTGAACCGCTTTTCGGCGGAGACGTTCGGCGTGAGTGTGACCGCCCGTGACAGCGCCAGCTTTGCCGTCAGCGTCAGAATGCCCCAGTAATAGGTGTCATGGAACCGAAAATTGTCATGGTGGAGCAGCGCGGGTGACAGGAAAAAGATTTTGCTTAACGGATGCGTATAGGTCGCCTGGACTTCCAGTTTATGCTCGTTGATGTTGCGGCTCAGGTCGCCGGGCGGCAGGTCGTTATAGGAGCCTTCGTAGTAGTTCTCCACGCGCAGGTCAAGTATCTGTCCGTGCGGCAGGGCGTAATCCAGAGTCAGCCTTTCGTTGATGGATGGGGCGGGCCTGCCCAGTGTCGAGACGTTGAAAGTCGTCAGGAAGCTTCCCGTGAGGGCGGGGCCAGCGGGCGTTGTCGTCGGCTCAGTGCGGATCACGGATGGCGGCTTATTCTGCTGAACACCGGCGGGCGGGCTGGCCGGTGCGCTGCTGCCGGGCGCGGTCTGACTCTTGCCGGGCGCGGCCTGATTCTGAGCGTAGGCCGTAGATGTCAAAGAGAGGTTCAGGAAAAACAGCATGAAAAACAGCATGAGCGGCGGCAGCGCCGCGCGAATCGGCTGGAACCATGTCATTTTTGATCGGGCGCTTTCTGGTCTGGGGCTTTGGCATCGCCATCGGCAGGCTTGCCTTTTTCGCCTTCCGCGCCTTTTTCTTCCTCGTCGTGGCTCTCGACGGCCTCCCGCATGAAGGGGGGAACGCCCTGGTTCCCACTCAGGCTGGCAAGCCAGCCCCACAAACCGAGACTTGCCAGGATCGCTGCCCCGGCGTACAGGAAACTGCGGCGCGACATCTGCCGCATTTCGGCCTCGGCCTCCGGGTCAGGCAGCGGGGAAGTGCGCGGCAGCGGCGGCTCAGTGCTTGTGACCGGGGCCGTTCCGGTCGCGGCGGCAGTCGGCAGGATAGGCTCGGCAAGGGCAGCCCCGACCGGGACAATCTCGCAACCAGTAACTATGGAGCGGAAGTTGCCCCACCCGGCGCGGGCCACCTGCGCGACGTGGATCACCAGGTAGACGGCAAAAAGAATGGTCAGCCAGAAATGCACGGCTTTGGCCCCGTCCTCGCCCCCAAACGGCACGGCCAGCCAGCCTAAATCGTCAGGCTTCCAGAGCGCGAAGCCCGTCACCGTTTCCAGAAAGCCCATGACGAGAACTCCGGTGTACGCGATCTTCTGGGCGGCATTGTACTTGCCTTTGGGCGGCAAATCGCGGCGCAGGCCCAGGTCATGCAGAACCACCTGCCATGCCCGCCCCCAGGACTGCCGATTTGGAATGAGGTAGTGCCACTCGCCGGAAATACTATTGTAGAGGGTGTAAAGAACGCCTGCGACGGCGAAGGGCCACATAAACAGGAAATGGTAAGCCAGACCCTCGCTGTTGCGATCTCGCAGATGCAGGGCCGTGTAAAGACCCGCCGGGAAGAAGTGGAATACCGTGACCGGGCCGAGGCCCAGGCGAAAGTTGTTGTTTCTACATAGAGCAGCAGTCCAGTCCATGTCAGCACGATCATCAGCGGGAAATTAATCCAATGCAGCCAGCGGATCGCCAGCGGGTGCTTTTTCTCAAGCTGCTTCATAATAAAACCTTTCGTCTAAGAGGGCAAGGCCCTCCCCAACCTTCAGGCAGGGGAAGCATTGCTCAATCGTTTTACGGATATTGCCTCTCAAAGATCGCCATCTGGCTGGGAGCGCCGAGAGCGGCGTCTTCGGGGCCGAGCGGCAGATAACGGACAGTGTAGCCGAAGCGCTCGCCCAAGCGGCTGCCCCAAGAGGCGAACTCGGCGCGGGTCCACTCGAAGCGGTGGTCTTTGTGGCGGAACTTGCCGGCGGGCAGGGTCTCGAACTTCGGATTGTACTCGACGTTTGGGGTCGTGATGACGACGGTCCCAGGACGGGCGAACTCGAAGACGCTGCGCTCGAACGCGGCTAATCTAGGTGGGTCTAGATGCTCGATGACTTCGACGACTGCCGCCGCGTCGTAGCCCTCTAAGCGCTTGTCCCGATAGATGAGCGAGCCGTGAACCAGCGAAATTCGCTCCCGCTGCATTGGCGGCAGGCGGTCGAGCTTTAGCTTGTCCTGGGCGATTTCGAGAGCGCGGTATGACACGTCCATGCCGAGAATGTCCGTGAACTGACGCTCGCCAAGCAGCAGGGACAGCAGGCGGCCTTCGCCGCAGCCGAGGTCCAGCACTTTCTTTGCGCCGCTTGCTTTCAGGGCCGCCAAAACTGCCCCAAGCCTCTGCTCATGCAGGCTGATCTTGCGGTCACGAATTTTGCCTTCGGTGACTTCTTCTTCCCGGTCATGCTGCTCGCTGGTTTCGTCTGCTTGCGGCTCTTCAGACTGGGTGAGCTGCTCCAGCGCATCCCGCACGAGCGAATAACGCTGCTTCAAGTAGCCCCGGACAATGGCCTCTTTTTCCGGGTGAGCGGCCAGCCAGCCTTCGCCTTTTTGGACCAGCTTCTCGACTTCCGCGTCGCCGATAAAGTAGTGCTTGCCGGTGTCGAGTGCCGGAATGAGAACATACAGATGCGTGAGCAGATCGGCCAGGCGAACCGTGGCCGTCAGCGTCACCGAGAAATAGGGACTCTGGCCCCACTCGGGAAACGTGGCGTCCAGCGGGTAGGGCGTGACCTGCACGGCGTAGCCCAGCGGCTCAAACAGGCGGCGGATGAGCGTTTCGCCGCCCCGGCTCGGCACCACGTCCAAGTGTGCTTCCAGGGGCAGGGGCATTTCCGCCGCTTCGGGCTTGTCTTTGCAGCGTCCGCCTAAAGCGCTGCCGAAGACCTGCGCGAGGGCGACGGACAGGAACGACGACGCCACATAAGGCCGGTCATTGACATACTGGGCCAGGGTTCGCCCCTCGCTGCTGCGGGCGGACTGGCTGCGGACAAGCGCGACGGGGTCCACATCCAGCAGCAGCGCCGCCGTGCAGCGCTCCGGGGTCACTTCCGGGTAGAAGACGTGGGCCGCGCCGAACGAAAGCTCAAAAGACTGCGCCCGACTGGGGTTCTTGTGCAGCAAATATCCCAAATCCGTCGCGGGCGTGTGGGTTGTCGTGAGGGTGAAAAGCATGAGGGTTTCCTGAAGCGTAAGTTTACTCGGTTTCGCTGCCTGCCGTCAACGGGAGGGCAGGAAACCCTACTGGGGATGCCGAACAAGCAGGCGGAGGGCTTTATGAAACGCTTGCCTGCTCAGACCAACACCCCGCTGCCGATGCCGTCTTTCAGCGAACGCCTTCAGGAGGGCGAGAGGCTCCTGTGGGAAGGTCAGCCGAACATCGGCCAGTTTATCCGGCCGAAAGTCGCCGCGATTTGTCTGCTGGCTTTGCCTCTCCTCCTGCTATTCGTGCTGCAGGCAGCGGGCGGCAAGACGCCGCTGCCGGTGATCTTGGCGATTGGTGTGGGCGCGTGGCTGCTCGGGTGCTGGTTCAGCACACAGAACATGAAAGCTCAGGCTGTCACAGCCGCATATGCCCTGACCAGCCGCCGCCTCTTTATCCGCCGGCTCGAACGTCTGACGGTCAAGGATTACCGGCCTAAGATTGACGAAATTCCGCTTCAAACTATTCGCCCCAAGCTCCGGTCTTTAGGCGCGGGACTTGGTACAATCACGCTCGGAGCACCGGTCTGGAAGTATGAGGCCGCGCTTCGAGCGATCCCGAGCGCGGCGAACGTCTACGCACAGATCACGGAAGCTCAAGCGCTTTTAGCTCAAGCGCTTTTAGCTGAAACGACTTCTCCTTCTTCGGTATCGTCCGAGCCGTACTACACGACGACCGAGACTAAAGCACAGGGAGAGGCACCCTGGAAGCTAGAAGACATATTGCGACGGGGCGAGACGATTTTGTGGGAAGGTGCAATGGATGCTGCAACCGATTGGCGGGCAGGACGCTGGGCTGTTCTAATAATCCCGGTCGTAATGGCTGCGATTGGTGGCTTGATACTGTATGAGCTTGGAATTTGGAGTTGGGCGTGGCAAGCGCTGGTGTTTGCTGCCTCTGCGGCAATCGTTGTCCCCATCGCTCTTTCTGACGCACGCTCGGCAGTCGGCAGGCCGCGTTATGCGCTTACCAACCGCCGGGTTCTGGTCATCAGCAGCGCAGCGGGAAAAACTCCAGAAGTGGAAGATCGGGAACTGCCGGAAACCGTCAAAATGCGGCTGGCGCGGGGGCGAAACGGCTTCGGCACGATTGTTTTCGAGAAGATGACCCATTTTACAGGGGATAACATCGACACCTACGAGTTCAGCTTCAAGCATATCGCCGATGCCGAGGCGGTTTTCGCGCAGATCGCCGCGGCGCGGCAAAGCTACTTTGCGGCGTCGGCCCCTCAGCCCACTATTCCCGCTTCTCTAACCGTTCAAGACCGAGCGCAGCCAGGCTGAGGGAGGGGCGTCACAGTCCTGTTCCAGCACCACGGTAGTTCCCGAGGAGCCGGTCAGAAGCCAGACGCGGTCCACGGTGTTCAGCATCAGCCAGAAGCCGTGGCCCAGCGTGCCGGCGGTGGTATACCCGCGCTCCAAAGTCGCCCGCGGCAGATGCTCCATGTCAATGCCCCGGCCTCGGTCCGTGACCCAGACCTGCACGGTGCCGCGCTCATTGGCATAGACTTCGCCGGTGCCGTCTACGCCGTGCACGGCGGCGTTCATGCCTGCCTCGCCGACAGCCGTTTCCAGATCACTCAGGTGGTCCGGCGTCAGGCCCGCCTGCCGGGCGACTTCGCGGACATGATGCCGCAGCGACCGAATATCCTGCCGGTGCAGCGGGATCGGGACCAGCCGGGGACCAAGCGCCGGAGGAAGCTGCCCGGCTTCATCGCAGAGCCGCAGCTTGCCGTCCGTGACTGGGTGCAGGACATCCCGGACGGCACGGTTCGCAGCGACCAGAGGGTGATTGGCGTCTGCCAGCTCGGCAGTCCGTTCCGAAACCCGCGCTTCCAGCTCTGCTTTGGCCTGACTTGGCTCTGCCGACTGACGCCGCGCGGTTTGCGCCAGCGAGACCGCCCCGGCCAGCAGCGCCGACAGCAGCAGTCCGGCCTCAAGCGCCCCATTGGTCAGCATCTCGTCCGGATGCGGCACGGCTGTTCCGCCGCCGGCCTGGGTGGAAAGCTGTTTCATCAGCGCGGTCTGTGCCCGTTCCTGAACGATGAGCGCCTGCCAAAGACACAGCGACGCCGTCGCCCCAGCAATGCCGACCAGCCCCGCCAGCCAGCGCGGGGCAGTCTCCCACGCTTGCTGTTTCTCCCGCGCCCAGGCCAGGGCGGAGAGTCCTGCTCCCAGCAGCACGAATCCTGCTGCCGTGTGAACCGCCATGCGGGTGAGCTGGCCCCATGCGTAGGCCTCTGTGATGCCGGTAACGTAGCCAAACAGCGCCACGACTCCTAAACCCGAGGTCACTGCCCCGAGAAGCCCTGCCACCGGGCCGCGTCCCGGCGCACGCTCCGGCAGAGTCAGGCGCAGCAGTGCGAGGCCCGCCAGGAGAAAGCAGAGCGCGGCGGCGACGGCCATGCGTCCGGGGTGTGTCACACCCGACCGGGTATAAGCGTACATGAAAAGCTCATCCAGCCCGAGCGAGCGTCCCGACGCATATTCCGCCAGCGTTGGCACGGCGACGAGAAGCGCGAAGACAACCGCAAGGAGCGAAAGACGCGGACGATCCAGCGCCGCCGCCGCCAGCGAGATACTGGCAAGCAGGAAACCCAGCGCAGTATTATAAGCCATGCCGACAAATGCCGGCAGGACATGGATGAGTGCGAGGTTGTGGGTATACCAGCCGGCCAGCACGGATACTCCCAGCAAAGCGCAAAGACTTCCGGCGGCAAGCGAAAACACGGCAGCCGCAAATGCAGGTCCGGTGCGGTTTTCTGTCATCTTTTCCTGCCTCTTCAGACACTCATTTATACCATACCGGGCGCAGGATTTTCACCGCTCTCACGCGAATTAAGACCCATGACCCCCGCCGCACCTCTGACCCCTGCTGCGCTGCTGCAAGCGACACGCGCGTATTCTTTTCCTGCCAGCGTGGTTCCCGTGCTGCTCGGCACGGCGCTTGCGGCGCGTGGCTATGCCCACAGCGGCCACGGCGCGTTTGACCCGGCGACATTCGCTCTGGTCCTGCTCGGCGCGGTTCTGGCGCATTTCGGCGCAAATGTCCTCAACGACTACTTTGACTTTTCAAATGGCGTGGACACGCGGCCTGAGCATGGCAGCGGCGTTCTGACCGGCGGCCTGATGACGCGCTCACAGGCGCTGGGCTTCGGCCTTACGCTGATGGGCGGGGCCGGCGTCTGCGGCCTGCTGCTGCTGGGCCGTCATGCGGGGGTTGTCATACCGCTGGCCCTCATCGGCTTGGCCTGCGCGGTGCTGTATCCGGCACTGCTGAAAAAGTACGCGCTGGGCGACTTTCTGATCATTCTGGCGTTCGGGATCGGCCTGACTGTCGGTGCCTATGGGGTGCAGATGACCGCGCTTTCGTTGTCCCAATGGTTGTCAGTCGCCCTGTATGCCGTCCCCATTTCGCTGCTAGTGGACGGCATTTTGCACGCCAACAACCTGCGCGATGCGCCGGATGACCGCGCGGCCCATGTGCTGACTTTAGCGACGCTGCTGCCGCCGCAGGGCGGTTTGCTGCTGCTTCAGGTGCTGCTGTTCGGCCCGCTCGTCTTCGCCCTAGTGGGCGTTCTCCTGCGCTTCCTGCCGCTGTGGAGCCTGCTGGCTCTGCTGTCCGCGCCGCTTCTCGTGAAAGCGTACCGCACGATCAACGTGCCGCTGACGGCCCAGGCGCATTTGGTCTTCGGCGTTTTGTACACGGTTTCGCTGCTGCTCCCCCCGGTTTTTGTGTGACTACTCATACAGCCGCCACCCTTGCGCCCGCGCCTCAAACTCCTGCAAATCTTCCGCCCAGCCTGCCGCGATGTCCGGGTAGCTTTGCCCGGCCAGGACGGCATTGTAGGCCTTCTGATTGACCAGCAGCGTCATCAGCTTCTCCGGCTGCCACGCTTCTGGGTAAAGACGCCGCAGTGTCAGCGCAAGCGTCAGACCGACGCGCACGGCGTCCAGCGCGTCCCGGTCCAAAAGCAAAATCTGGACGCCGCCGCAGGTCTCGCCCGCGAAGACGCTTGCCGTCGGGGTGAACTCCACAGGAACGAACCGGACGCCCGGCAGACGTTCGGCGTTCAGCGCGGCGGCGAAGGCGCGGGCATCTATATAGGGTGCGCCAAAGATTTCAAACGGCGTGTCCGTGCCGCGTCCGACCGACACATTGGTGAACTCCAGCAGTCCCACGCCCGGATAAAGTGCAGCGGCGGAAAGCCGGCGCATGTTGGGGGAAGGGTTCGTCCAGAGCAGGCCAGTAGCGTCGTACCAGTCGCCGCGCTTCCAGCCCTCACAGGCGATTATCTCCAATAGGCAGGTCAAGCGCCTCTCGGCATGGAGCAAGCGGGCCATCTCGCCGAACGTCAGGCCGTGCCGCATCGGGATCGGGTGATAGGCCACAAAGACCAGCTTACCCGTGTCGGCAAGAGGTCCTTCAGTGTGCGCCGCCGTGATTGGGTTAGGCCGGTCCAGCACAACGACTCTCTTTACGTGCGTGCTCGCCGCTTCTAAAGTATTTCCGAGCGTGCTCAAATAGGTATAAAAGCGGCAGCCGATGTCCTGAATGTCAAAGACAAGCGTATCAATGCCATCAAGCTGCTCCGCTATGGGCTGGGTGCGAGCGCCGTACAGCGAATAGACCGGCAGGCGCGTTTGGGCGTCCACGCTGTCCGCGACGGCCGGCTGATCGAAATTGCCCCGAATGCCGTGCTCCGGGCCGAACAAGGCCGACAGCGTCACGCCGGGGGCGGAAAACAGAGCGTCAATCGTCGTCTGCCCCGTGCGTGTCAGCCCCGTGTGGTTCGTCACCAGCCCGACCCGGCTGCCTCTAAGTGCTGCAAAGCCATTTTGGGCCAGCACATCAATTCCTGTGAGTGTCATGCGAGTATGATACCGTATAGACCACGGAATGAATTCCGTGGCTGGGGAGCCTTCGGCTGATTGTCCTGCGGACAGAAGAACAGACGCCAAGTGCCTTTTCTTTATCTTTTGTCCGCAGGACAATCAGCCGAAGGCTCCCCAGCCATACACTTCAGTGCGTGGCCTCGCGTCAGGTACAATAGCCCTATGGCACTTCCGATAGTGAAACTCAAACCGCAGCGGCCTGACCGCCTGCGTCACCCCTGGGTCTATGACAACGAAATCGCAACCGGCCCTCCTGACGACTTTCTCAACGGCGGGGTGGTGCGGGTGCTGGACTCACGCGGCAAGATGCTCGGAGCGGGGTATTTGAACCACAAAAGCAAGATTGCCGTCCGCTACTTATCGCGGCAGCGGGACGAAGCCGTGAACGACGACTTATGGGGGGCGCGTATTCGGCAGGCCTATTTGTACCGCGTCGCGCATCACAGCAAGGCAGGCGTCCTGCCGATGGCCTATCGGCTGGTTCACGGCGAGGCCGATGGCCTGCCGGGGCTAATTGTGGATGTCTACGGTGCGTTTCTGGTCGTTCAATTTCTTGCACTTGGTTTAGAACCCTGGCGCGAGACGATTATTGCCGCGCTTCAGGAGCAGTTGTCACCGGCGGGCATCTACGAGCGCTCCGACAGCGCCGTTCGCAATCTGGAGGGTTTAGAGGAGCGGGTGGGGACACTGGCTGGAGAGCCGCCGCCTGACGACTTGGTCTTGCAGGACAGCGGCGCAACGCTTCTCGCGGACCTTAAAACCGGCGCGAAGACGGGCCTGTTTTTGGACCAGATCCAGAACCAGAAAGCCGCCGCGCGTCAGGCCGCCGGGCGCGACGTTCTCAACTGCTTTTCCTACACGGGATTGTTCGGCCTCCGCGCCGCCTACGCTGGGGCCAAGAGCGTCACGGACGTTGAGATCAGCCCGGAGTTCAACGCGCTCAATCAGCGCCAGTGGGAGCGCAATGCGCTGAATATCCCGCACGAAGTCGTCACGGAGAACGTGTTTGACCACCTGCGGGCATTAGAGGGTACGAAGTACCGCACGGACATGATCGTGCTGGACCCGCCCGCGTTCACCAAAAACCGGGGCAGCCGGGACGGAGCCATGCGCGGCTACAACGAAATCAACCGCGTGGCGCTGCGTCTGCTTCGCCCGAATGGCGTCCTCGTCACCTGTTCCTGCTCACACCATTTATCTGCGCCTGAGTTCCGCGAGATTGTCCAAACCGCCGCCCGCGACGCAGGCCGGACGCTCAAGCTGATTGAAGGCCGGGGCCAGCCCGCCGACCATCCCGTGCTTCTTGACGCGCCTGAGTCTGAGTACCTGAAGTGCCTGATTTTGGCCGTGGAGTAGGAAGACAGCTATGACACGGAAACGTGCTGTCGGATTGGGATTTATAGTCGCGGCTGTCGCCACCGCATTACGGCTTGGCTTGGGGAGCGGTAGTAATCGGACGCTGACTGCTCAGACAACCCAAATTGCGAGTACGACGGGCTGGTCGCCTGCTCCTCCGTTCGTGTTTTCAGGTGAGCCGTATCTGTGGCTGAATAGCCATGAAGTTCTGCATTTTCGGGGAGACCAACTGCACGGGTTTTCTGCTGTCTCTTATGACACCAAGACGCAAAAAGAACAGCCGGAGCCAAATCTATCGTGTCTGCAAACAGGCCATGTTATCTCAGCCTCGCCCGATGGACAATGGGTACTATGGGACACAGAGAAGTATGACGACCCGCCTACCATCATGGCGGCAACGCGGCGAGCTGATGGTAAAACCATTCGCTGGCGCTATGTTCAGCAGGACACAAGCGCCGGGTTCTGGCTGCCGGACAGCCGCCGCTGGGTTGATATTGCGGAGGTCTCGACGGGGCAAGTGACGCACGGCCATCGGGTTCTTGCGAGGCGACTTGTGATCCACAGTGTTGACCATCCCGCAGTTCAGGCTTTTGTTATCCCCGCAGACACAGGGACAGAATATGTCATGGGCGTTACTTCGCAAGGCAAAATAATTTTGACGGACGCTTTTGGGCAGAGGGCCGGAAGATTTGGACAAGCGCAATCCCTGCTGCCGCTGCGCGAAATCTCTCTCAGTGGCCCTCGCGCAACGGCACGACCTATTTCAGTCGCGCTCCCTGCCTCTCTTCCTCGTGCTACGAGCATATTCTATTTGGCCCCGCAGGGCGACCGGATGCTTTTGTCCTCTTTATCGTTCCAGCCTCCGTCACTTTTAAGCCGGGCGAGGGGCTTCATTCGCCATACCGCTCCGTATGGAATGGACGAGAAAGATATTTGGGTTTGTCCTCTGGACGGAAGTGCGCCCGCGCATCTTGGAACATGGAGCAGTTCTGATATGGGAGACTTTTCCTGGAACCCGGACGGCAAGCATGTCAGCCTGACAATGCAGAACCGTCTTTATTCGGTTTCTGTGCCTTGATCTCAATCTGCCGGCGAAATCGTCGGCAGGGGGCGGGTACTGGCATCGTCTAACGCGACGACGCTGAGCTTGCCCGTGTGAACGTCGTAAACGCAGCCGTTGACGGGGATGCGGGCCGGAACCCAGGGGTGGGACTGAATGCGCTGGATTTGCTGCCGGACATGGTCTTCCAAATCTTTAAACGCATGGAACTGTTCGGGCGCGATGGAGTCGGTGCCCCGGCGGCGGCGGATGTCTTCGCGCAGGTCCTCATCCCGAAACGTCTGCATCCCGCATTCGGTGTGGTTGACGACCAAAAACTCTTCGACCCCCAGCCGGTAATGCGCGACCAAAAGCGAGCGGATAACGTCTTCGGTCACGACGCCGCCGGCATTGCGGATGACATAGGCATCACCGGGCTTGAGACCAAACGCTTGCTCCAGGGGAATGCGGTAATCCATGCAGGCCACCAGCGCCAGCTTGCGCGTAATCGGGGCCGTCGCCCGCGCCGTGTCGTAGGTCTCGGTAAACTTGGCATTTGCCCGCAGGACTTCGTCTAAAACACTCATACCTCTATTTTACCAGGAGAAAAAGCTTTGAAGATACTGATTATTGGCGGAACACAGTTTGTTGGGCGGCATTTGGCGGAAGCCGCGCTCGCTCGCGGACATGAACTCACATTGTTCAACCGGGGGCAGCGCAGCGCCGGCTTGTTTCCCGAAGCCGAGCATCTGCGCGGGGACCGGGACGGCGACGGCCTAAACGTCTTGAAAGGCCGCACTTGGGACGCCGTCCTTGACACCTGCGGCTATGTGCCGCGCATCGTCAAGCAGTCTGCGGAGCTTCTCGCCGGCAGCGTTTCGAGTTATGTTTTCATCTCCACTATCTCAGTCTACGCGGACTTCAAGACGCCGGGGCTGGACGAGAACAGCCCGCAGGCAACGATGGAAGATCCAAGCGTCGAAGACATTAATGGCGAGACGTATGGGCCGCTGAAAGTGCTTTGCGAGCAGGCTGTGGAAGCGGCGCTGCCGGACCGCTCGCTGATCATCCGGCCCGGCTTCATCGTTGGTCCCCATGACCCCACGGACCGCTTCACCTACTGGCCGCACCGGGTCGCTCTTGGCGGCGACGTGCTTGCCCCCAGCACACCCGGCCAGCCGGTGCAAATCATAGACGCCCGCGACCTCGCCGAATGGACCCTATTACTGATGGAGCGAAGCGCCACGGGCATCTACAACGCCACCGGACCTGACTACGCGCTGACGCTTGACACGATACTGGATACTTGCCGCGAAGTCAGCGGCAGCGACGCACACTTAACTTGGGTGCCGGATGCGTTTCTCCAAGACAACGATGCGGACTCGACGAGCCTGCTGCCGTTCTATACCCCGGCCTCCGCCGACATGCCCGGCTTGATGACCGCAAGCATTGCCAAAGCCGTCGCCGCCGGGCTGACCTTCCGGCCACTGGCTGAAACGGTTCAGGACACGCTGGTCTGGGACAAGACACGTCCGGCAGACGAGCCGCGTAAAGTGGGGTTGTTATTGGAGCGCGAACAGGAACTGCTGGAAAAATATAGCAAAGAGGCAATAAATCATGGCTAAGATTTCGGAGAGCAAGGGGCGAGGCAACGAAAACTCTGGCTATATGCGGGTTGTTGGGTCTGCTGCATTGGGGCAGCTACTCAGCCGGATACAGGTGACTGTAATCCGCAATGGGAACGAGTTGGAGCATATACTCAAGCAGCAATGCCCTTTCTATTCGGTCGGGGCAAAACTAGGCGCTATTCCTAATCTGCTTGACGCAAGTAAGCAGGTTCAGGTCTTCTTTTCCTATAAACATGAGCGGATCGGCGAGACCAGCATTGTCGGCGATGTGACGGTTGTTGATCACAGCCAGAAAGTTGTTCACATCGTTGAGCTAAAAGATGGAGATACTTTTGACACGAAAAAATCAAGTGGAGAACTGGAAAGCATTACGATACTTGCGAAGGCTTTGGCAACAAAGCTGAATTACGCCGCGCGAGTGCATTTTTGCGCTTTCAATCAAGATGACAAAGACGCAATAGTTGCGGGAGCCAAAGGCCGGTTTGGATTGGAAACGGCAATGACCGGCGCTGAACTTTGTGATTTGATTGGGGTAAACTATGGTCAGGTACGCGAACTGCGTAAAGCTGACGAGGCTGAGAACTTTGACTTTCTGATGGGCCAACTACTTGCCATACCAGAAGTTAAGCGAAAGATTGAGGAATTGCTTGGAAAACGGAATGACTAAACATGTGCCTCTAAATAGTGTGCTACTCGGTGATTGCATAGAAATGATGAACGCGCTGCCGGAAAAGTCTGTTGATATAGTATTCGCCGACCCGCCCTACAATATGCAACTGCGCGGTGACCTTTGGCGACCGAACATGACTAAAGTGGATGCCGTCGATGATGACTGGGACCAATTTGGATCTTTTCAAGAGTATGATGCTTTCACTTGTGCATGGCTTTCAGCCGCAAAGCGTGTCCTTAAAGATACTGGAACGCTGTTCGTGATTGGCTCCTACCATAACATCTATCGTGTCGGCAACATTCTGATGGACTTGGGATATTGGATGCTTAACGACATAGTGTGGATTAAACACAACCCTATGCCTCAAATGAAAGGGGTTCGCCTGTGCAATGCCCACGAAACGATCTTGTGGGTAAAAAAATCTTCCCAGCAGACAAAGTATACATTCCATTACCACGCTCTTAAAGCAGGCAATGAAGACAAACAAATGCGTTCAGATTGGTACTTTCCCATCTGCTCCGGTAGTGAGAGAGAAACGGTAAACGGGGAAAAAGCGCACACAACGCAAAAGCCAGAAGCCCTACTATATCGTATTATTTCGATGGCATCAAACCCCGGCGACATTGTGCTCGACCCTTTTTGCGGCTCGGGAACAACTGCCGCTGTCGCCAAGAAGCTGGGCCGCAGCTACATTACAATTGACCGGGAAGCGGTGTATGTCGAAGTCGCGGAGGCGCGGCTGGCGAACATCTCGCCTGCGCTTTTGACCAGTGCCGACGAAGGCGGGGTACTGCTCGGCGGCCCCAAGCCGCGTGTGCCGTTCCTCAGCTTCGTGGAAAGCGGGCGTCTGGCTGCCGGCTTGTCACTGCGGCTCAAAGGGACTCAGGTCTACGCAGTAATTCATGCCGACGGCACGGTGTCGGCCAGCGGCCATCGCGGCTCCATCCACAAAGTCGCCGCCGTTTGCCTCGGCCTGCCCACTGCGAACGGATGGACTTCGTGGCTCTTTGCAGACGCGGAAACGCAGGAAGAACGGCTGCTGGATGCGCTCAGGCCAGCGGGATAAGAAACCGCAGAAAAAGGTTTCCAGGAGTACCGTTCGGACTCCCCTAGCCCCCAATAATGGAGGAACAGAGGAGGAACAGAGAAAGGACCCGTAGGGGCGCTGCTTGCTGCGCCCTCTTGTTCTTCTCCGGTTCCCCCATTATTGGGGGCTGGGGGGAATTTTTTCGGCTTGCTTACCGAATTGCCACCGGCGCGTGCTGTCCGCTGAGACTGATGAGGAAGAAGCTCAGGCCGGCGACAAGGGCCGCGCCGGGCAGGGTCAGCACCCAGGCCGTGACCATCTGCTGGGCCACGGGCCAGCGGACTTCGTTCAGGCGCTTTGCAATCCCCACACCGAACACGCTGCCGCAGACAATATGGGTCGTTGAGACCGGCATCCCGAAGTAGCTGGCCGTCGCCAGAACAATGGAAGCCGATGTTTCTGCGGCAAACCCATTGATCGGCTGCAAGTCAATAATCTTTGTTCCCAGCGTCTTAATAATCCGCCAGCCGCCCGACAGTGTGCCAAGTCCCATTGCCGTGGCGCAGGAGATAATCACCCAGATCGGGATATGAACATGCTTGCTTGCGGGCAGCAGGTGGAACGCGACCAGCGCCAGGGTGATCACGCCCATGGTTTTTTGGGCGTCGTTCTGCCCGTGGTTGAACGCGACGGCAGCGGCGGAAATTCGCTGAAGCCAGGAGAAGAGGCCGTTGACTTTGCCGGGGCGCGTGTTTGCGAAGAGGCCAAAGAGCAGCATCATAATCGCGAACGCGATGACGCCTCCCAAGAGGGGGGACAGAACCATCGGAACCACGACCTTGTTGATGACGCCCTTCCAAATAACGGCATGGGTGCCGGCAAAAACCAGCGTCGCGCCGACCAGACCGCCAATCAGAGCATGGGAAGAAGAGCTAGGAATGCCAAAGTACCAGGTCAGGACGTTCCAGGCAATCGCGCCGATAATCGCGGCAAGAATAACTTCCTGAGTCGCAGCATGAGCGTCAATCAAGCCTTTCGCAATAGTCCCGGCGACCTTTTGCGAGACAAACGCCCCCGCAAAGTTCAGCACGGCACACATGACAATCGCGAGTGTTGGCGGCAGAACGCGCGTGGAAATGACCGTCGCAACAGCGTTTGCGGTGTCGTGGAAGCCGTTGGTGAAGTCAAACAGCAGGCCGAAAGCGACAATGACAACCAGCAGAATTGGCAGATGCTCGCCAAGTAAGTTAAGCATACTTCACCACCAAGCTTTCCAGAATGTCTGCGACGCGCTCACACTCGTCCGCGACAAGCTCGACGCGGTCATAAATCTCTTTCCATTTGATGACTAGAATCGGGTCGGCTCCACTTTGATTGAGCAGCGTGCCGAGCGCGGTCCGGTAAAGCTGATCGTTCTCATTCTCCAAGTTGTGAATGCGGACCAAAAGAGGCGCAAGCGCGTCATGGTCTTTCATGTGGCGCAGAAAGTTGACGCCTTCGCGGGTGGCCTGCGTGATCTGCACCAAGCGCTCGGTCATCGGGGCGAGGTCAGGGCGCATTTGGGTAATTTGGTACAGTGCGATTCGGGCGACTGCCGCTTCCAGCGTGTCTGTGATGTTGTCCAGCGCTTGCGATAGCCCATGCAAGTCGCCTTTGTCCAGCGGCGTGATGAACTTGGCGTCAGCCTTGTTGACGAGGTCGTGGGTAAGATTGTCCGCGTCGGCTTCCAAACGCTTGACGTTCTCGGCGATCTGCGCCGCCTGCCCGAAATCTTCCGTCAACGAATGAAATGCCAGCGCGGTTTTGTGGGCGGCTTCCGCCTGTGCTTCCAGCAGATCGTAAAATACGGGGTCCTGTCCGAAGAATGGCATTGCAGCTCTCCCTTTTGAACGCCGTCATTGAAGCGTCTACTGACACTATTCCCCGGTTTTTGCTCGGCAATGTTAAGGGAAGATTAAATTTTCTGAGAAAGGCTCGGTCTAGGGGAGGAACGCAGCTCATCTGCTGCATGGAGCTACTTCCGCCTGTAGTACACCCGGTAGTGGTAACTCAGCTCCGCCTCGATCACTGTGCTCATAACCTCCTCCGGCGGCGCACCCGGAAACTCCATCGCCAGCACCCGCCGCAGCGTCTCCCGATCCGGGGCCGCCCACACCGACTCCACGGTCGCGCACTCAAAGCCCTGTTCCCGGTAGAAGGCGTCGTTAGCTTCCTGCATCTCCTGGGCCATACCCCGCGTGTAGCCGTGACAGGCCAGGATAGCCGCAAAATCACCCGACATCAGGGCATTGTCAATGATGAAGAAGTGGCCGCCCGGCTTCAGCACCCGCACGGCCTCGGCAATTCCGGGAGCGCAGGAGCGGACAAAGCCGCGCTCCGGGCCGAAGAAGTAGGCGAAGCGCGAGTGAATCACGTCCACAAGGCCGTCGCGGAGCGGAAGTCCTTCCGCGCCCGCAGCGAGGATGCTTACGTTCGACAGGCTGCTCTTGGCCACCCGCTGATACAACTGGCGCAGCATCAGCGGCGCGGGTTCGGCGGCAAACACCTGGGCGGCTTTCTCTGCGAAGCGGCAGGCGTGGAAGCCCCCGCCCGCACCAATGTCAGCGAGCGTCACGCCGTCCAGTGGGCAAACGCTTTCCATGAACCGCTCGATGCGCCGCTCAGGGTCGGCGATGGCGTTTTCCAGGTCGTAGACAGCCGGATTCGCTTCGCCGGGGTAGTGGTAAATTGGGTCCATTGCTGTTCTCCTTCAGGGAAAGTTCGGAACGAACGGGAAGAAAAGAGACGAAGTTAAGAGATGCGGCGACTGTGTTCAGCCACAGCCGGCGCAGGCGCAGGAACCGGCTGCCGTCTTCAGCCTGGTTCACGACGCGGTTTGTCAGCAGCACCAAAGACACGTCGGAAGCCGGGTCAATCAGCAGTGCCGTTCCCGTAAAGCCCGAGTGCCCAAACGACTGGTCCGAGAACAAATCGCCCTGCGGCAAGTAATCGTTGCCGGGGCAGAACCAGCCGAGCGACTGTGCGCCGAGGGAAGCTGGAATTTGGCTGACGCGCATTCGGGCGACAGACGCGCGGGACAAAATGGGGCTGCCGCCGGCGCGAATTGCCTCCGCGAACATCAGCACGTCAGCAGCCGTCCCGAACAGCCCGGCATGACCGCCGACGCCGCCGAGATCCCGCGCCCGCGGGTCATGGACAATGCCTGGTGCTTCGGGACCCGTCGGCGCAATGTTTCCTGCCGATGACGGGCAGAATCCCAGCGTCCTCAGACCGAGCGGCCTAGCGACGCCGTCCCGGAAACAATCCTCTAGCCGCTGCCCGGATACCCGCGCCGCAATCTCGCCCAGCAGAATATAACCCGCGTCCGAATAGGTGTACCCTGTTCCGGCAGGCCGCAGCATCGGCGTTGTCAGAACACTTGCGATCAGGTCACGCCGAGACTTCCCAGTGGCATCAGCAGGCCAGCAGGGAATGGGCGGCAGGCCGGACGTGTGTGTCAGCAGATGCCGCACTTCCACGCCGCTGAGATGGGGCAGGGGATCTAACTCATCATCAAAGAACCGTGCCACCGGCTGCCGCAGATGCAGCCGTCCTTGCTCCACCAACTGCATGACCAGGGTCGCCGTCGCCAGCGGCTTAGTCAGCGACGCCAGATCGAACACCGTGTCGGTCGCCGCCTGCCCGAACGCTTTCAGTGCCAGCCGCTCGCCGCCCCGCATCAGGCCATAGACAGCATGGGTGAACAATCCATCCGCAAGGCCCGATTGCAGCAACTCATCCCCGCGCATCAGTGAGATCAGCATGGGCGTCTAGTTCGCGGTTTGGACGGTGATGTCCTGCTTGGAGGGGAGAAGAGAGAGCGTGGGACTGAAGTCCTACGCTGTGGGGCGCAGACGCCTACCGTCCGCCTTCGCGGACGAAGAATGGGATAATGCCGACGGTCTTGTTGTTCTGCTCCTTCCCGATGGAGGTCGAGACTAGGCGCTTCGCCCCACAACGTAGAACTTCAGTCCCACGCTCCTATTCTTCATCTCTCAATACCCCTGCCGAATGCCCCAGACCATGCCGGCGAGCAGCGCAAGGGCAAGCGCCGACATCAGCAGGACCGAAGGGATGAACGAGGCGGCGAGCAGAGCAAACCCGGCAATAAGGGGCGGGGCAGCGCCCTGCTTTTTGCCGTACAAAATGCAGCCGCCGCCGATGGTGCCCCACAGAAGGGACGCATACAGAAAGGGGGTGTCAAACATACCCTAATTATGGCGGAAACAGCATGGCTCTTCAGGCAAGGTGCTTGCTATGGCGATGCGCTATCACTATTCGGCCCGTCGCCCGGCGAGGACACCGTCAGGCGCACACGGTGAAGCGGGAGCGCGGCGTCGGGAGAGCCGCTGGGACCTAACTGCACCTGGGCAAAGCCGTGTTCGGGGCGCAGGCTAAGCAGAGTTTGCGGCTGGTTCTCAAACGTGACTTGGAGGTCGGGCAGCAGGTACGCGGCTTGCTGTGCCTGAGTGCCGTTCAGCGCCGATACCGGAAGACCGTTCCCAAGCAGGGCCTCAGCCTGCTCCTGGGTCAAGCCACTGTGAAAGAGATAGGTATGGTAGTCGTCAAAAATGATGTTGGCAATCTGGTTGAAAGGCTGTGCTGTGGAGGTAGTGACAGGCACAAAAAAGGTCACCGTCTTGCCACCCTTTGTCATTACTGCTTTGTGCAGTTTTGCCGGCGCACTGCCGACTTTTACCGATTTGCGGCTTGGCTCGATGGTGTAGTTAGGCAAGCCATTGGCGATTTGCCACGGCGTTAACCGCGAGACAATGGCGTCCGCCAAATCAACCTGAGTTCCTAACGGGTCTGCTGGGACGGCAGGTTCCGTCGTCGGGGTGGGCTGCGACAGCGTTTCGGCGGATTTGAGGATCGTCAGCAGTTCCTGGAGTGTCTTATTCGGGACTTCCAGCCTGTCGTCCCGGTACCAGCGGTTGTCGCGGAACAGATACAAGCCGTCGGTGCGCTGTTTCCAGCTCATGTCTTCCTGGGTCGCCTGGAAGTCTAGCTCCCGCTTCAGGGGCCGAATCAGTTTCTTCGTCTTTTCGGCCTGCGAAAGCGACTCGCCGGGAACTGAGTAGTAATCCGACACAAACTCCACGCCGGCCTTGTCTGCCAGCCAGTTCAGTACTTCGGGCCACCGAGGAGGCGACTGGTTGGTTGGCCTTGACTGGGGATCAATATGCACTTGAGATGGATCGTTCGGCCAAACCTGCTGCTGTTGATACTCCGCCAGTGGCTTCCAGATTTCCGGAGCCTGATCGCCCAATTTTTTCACCAGTTCCGGCAGCCCTGCGTGGTCGAGAGACAGAGTAGGGGCAATTGCTTGAGAGTGTACGGTTAGAAGAGCCAGCATGTCATACCACCGGCCATCTGTTGTCATAATCCGTGGGGACACATCAAAACCGCTGTTGTTAAAGCTGAGAGCTGCCGGGCTGCCCATTTTGTTTCCGTTCAACAGCAGCCGCGCACACGCAAGAGCGTCCGCTTGAGCTTGTACAGGGATTGCCTGAAAAGGAACAACAACTGCGCCTTCAATGGGGCGGCTTACAAAACTCTGTCCCGAACGATAATAAGCCGTGTCTACAATTTGATCGGCGATCTGTTTTTGAAGAGGCTCCGGCAGCAAATACCAGAACTCCTGGCCTTGTGCCATTTCGTCAAACATTTCGCTGGACATATTTTCAGGATTAGGGTCCCCCATTTTTGGATGGTAAGGTTTTCGCTGCATCTCGGCCAGGATTTCTGCCCGCAGCGCCGACAAGGCGCGCTCCCGCTCCAAGCCGTACAATTGCCACCATTGGTCTTCGTATGCAGTGGCTTTTGGGTCGGTATACAAGCAGTATCCTTTCCCTTCACGCTTCCATGTGCCGGGCGTTATCTGCGCCAGCGCCGCCATGACTGAGCGCAGGGAGCGGTCTTTGAGCCGCACTTGAAGTTTTGCTTCGGCGCAGTCCGCCGCACAGTTCAGAGGCATTCCTGGAACGCTTGCTTTTTGGAGCAGGTCACTAAGCGAAATACCGATCTCATCCAGCGTAACTTTGCGGTCAAGGCGCGTATCGGCAGCAAGGCGCGGGTCCATTTCCGGCTTGTTGAAGAAGGTGGGGGAGGCAGGAGCCGCCGAAGGAGATTTCGCTGACGTAAGAGGAGGCACTGAGGCAGGCCCAGCAACTGAACGGCAACTGAAGCAAAGAACTAACAGCATGGAGGCCGCAGTAATGCGATGGTGCTGCTGGTACATGTCTAGTCTCCTGTCTCAATTTACTTGCAAATTGAGTTGTGAGTGAGAGCCACTGCCGTCGGCAGTGACTCTCATGTTCCCTTAAAAAGTCTTGAAGATAGGGCTGACCATCCTACGATAATTGTAGGCGTTGGCAAGCATCTAGGTGTTGAAGTAGATAAAGCCGTTTCTGTTGGACACGCTGCCGGGACCGGCAGAGACTTCCCAAGAAACAGAGCCGCCTTGCGAGGAACCATAGTTCTGAATGAGAAAGTTGTAGCTGTGCCCGTCAGGCGGAGGCATGATCGCCGTGTGAATATTGAAAGTTCCCGAACCAGTGTCGTGAGGCGATTGCTGACCAACTACCCTATACGGCCCGCCATCATCGGCTTCTAATGCTGTTGCTGTGTCCCAGGAAGAAGTGCTATCGGTCGTTGTCACTGAATCCAGCCAGGATGGTATGTTGCTAGAATCCTCATAAAACCCAAGTGTTGCTGTTGCGGCCTGTGATGGGGAAGAGGCAGCGCCTAGCGCGGCGATGCCGAGAGCAAGAACGGAAACGAAAAATCTGTTGTTCATAGTGCACTCCTTGTAAATGCATTATAAGCCATCACCCCCCTGTCAAGCGTTTGTGAAAAAATACCAAATATTTTTACGCTTGGGTTCTAAGCCTTAACGCCGCAGGCTTTGCCTCACGAACTCGGTGGTCTTCTCCAAACCGGTCGTGCGGGCGCGGCGGGTGAACACGTCGTAGTTGTTGGCTTCGATCTTGTCTAAAATGCGGGAGTAAAGGACGCGGGCGAGCTTCACGGGAAGCTGACACTCGGGCGTGATGTACGGGATGCCCAAATCAGACGCGGCGTAGAACTCGCGGGCGCGGGCGATCTCGAAACGCAGAAGTTCCACAAATTGGCCGTTGACAACGCCCTCGGAAAGCATGGCCTCGGTGTAGCCGAAGCGCTCCATGTCTTCGAGCGGCAGGTAGATCCGGCCCCGCGTGGACCAGTCCTCGCCGATGTCACGCCAGAAGTTTGTAAGCTGCATGGCTAATCCGAGGTCATGGGCGGGGGCCAGGGCGCAAGGGTCGGAGATGCCGACGACATGGCACATCATCAATCCCACTACGGAGGCGCTGCCGTAGGTGTAGGTCTTTAACTCTTCAAATGTCTCGTAGCGAGTGCGGGTCAGGTCCATCGCCATTGCGTCGAGGAATGCCATCGGGTACTCGGGCGGCAGGCGGTGACGCCGGGCCATGTCGGCAAAGGCATTCAGCACAGGCAAGTCGGAGCAGCCGGCCCGCATCGCTTCCAGCGTGTCGGTACGGTACTGCTGAAGCGCTACTGCTGGGTTGCTGCCCGGCGGCGGGTTGTCCACAATCTCGTCCGGGTAGCGCACGAAGCCGTACAATGCGTGAACGCTGCGGCGCACTTCCGGCGGGAAGAACAGGGTGCTGAAATAATACGTCTTGCCGTGGCTGGCGTTCAGGGCTTTGCTTGCGGCATACGCGGCGTCTAGGTCCGATGCCTCGCTGCCGCGCTGCGGCAGCAGGCGTTTCGGACGCAAAAGTGAGAGGGCCAATGGGACTCGCTTTCTAGGTCAGATCCGCCAGAATACGCTCGGTGACAAGTTTTGCGCCCAGGCAGACCAGCGGGACGCCGGTGCCGGGAACGGTGCTGGCTCCGACAAAGTAAAGGCTGTCTACGCCCGGTGCCTTGTTGCCGGGCCGGAAGTAGCCGACCTGCAAAATGCCGTGCGACAGGCCGAACGCCGCTCCGTACTTTAGGTTGTACTGATCGCGCCACTCATGCGGCGTCACGACTTCCTCCACGACAACATGCTTTCGCAGGTCGGTTAGGCCCGCCGCTTCCAGCTTATCGTAGACTTTCGCCTTGAACTTCTCGATCTGGCCCTCGTCCCACTCCATCTGGTCGGTGAGATGGGGGATCGGAACCAAGACAAAAAGATTGTCGCCGCCGGGCGGAGCCACAGTCGGGTCCGTGCGGCCCGGCGCGTTGACATAGAAGCTGGGGTCACGCGGCGGGACTTTAACGTCAAAGATCTCTTCAAAGTTGCGCTTGTAGTCTGACGACAAAAAGAAGTTGTGGTGGTGCAGCTTAGGATAGACTTTATCCGTGCCGAGATAAAGCATAAACGCCGACGATGTAAACGGCTGCTTTTTCCAGCCTTCTTCGGCAAACTTGGCAGGCCGCTCCGCCAGCAGATCCGTGTAGGTATACGGCAGGTCTACGTTGGAGATGACCAAATCGGCGGGCAGCATCTCGCCGTCGACGCAGACGCCCCGCGCTTTGCCGTCCTTGACCATGATCTGCGTGACGTTTTGATTGGTTTCAATGACAACGCCAAGCTTCTGCGCCACGGCAGCCATCGCTTTCGGCAGGGCGTAGATGCCGCCTTCGGGGTAGTACAGGCCGTCTTCAGCGAGTTCCGTGTACGGCAGCAGCGTGTAGACGGCAGGCGCGTCAAACGGCGAAATGCCGAGGTACATGGACTGCATCGAAAACGCCTGGCGCAATCTGTCGTCCTTGAAGAACTGCGAGACATGCGTATACAGTTTGTCTAAAGCGTTAAGCTGACCGAGCAGCTTGAGATTGGAGGCCGTGAAGAAATCGGTCGCTTTAGGGAAGTTCTTTTCGACAAACTGGCTGCGTCCGATGCGGTACTTCTTGCCGGCATCTTCTAGAAAGCGGTAATAGCCCGGCGTCACGCCCGGTTCGATGCGCTCCATCTCGGCGATCATAGTCGTGAGATCGCTTGACATGAGCATCGAAGAGCCGTCGCCGAAGTGGACCTCGTAGTTCGGCTCCATTTTAATCAGCTTGACCCAGTCGGAAAAGTTCTCGCCGCAGGTGGCGAACAGCTCTTTGTAAACGTCCGTCATCAGCAGCAAAGACGGTCCGGTATCAAAGCGATAACCCTTTACTTCCCGGATATTGGCCCGCCCGCCGACCGTGGCGTTCTTTTCTAAAATCGTGACCTGGAACTTGCCGGTGGCTTGCAGGCGCATCGCCGTCGCCATGCCGCCGATCCCCGCGCCAATTACAATAACCTTCTTCGTGTCAGAAGACATGCATGCCTCGTTTCTAATACAGAAGCAAGTATACCCAATATTGCGCCGTGCTGCGGCTTTGCGTATTGGCAGGCGACAAACGCAAGGTATAATAAGCATCTATGAAGAACAATTACTCTCAGAACAGCCAATTCCAAACGCGACGCCAGGCGTTTACTTTAATTGAACTGCTCGTCGTCATCGCCATTATCGCGATTCTCGCGGCGATTTTGTTTCCTGTCTTCCAAAAGGTCCGCGAAAATGCACGGCGCACCTCCTGCGCGTCCAATCTGAAGCAGCTTGGGCTGGCGTTTATCCAGTACAGCCAGGACAGCGACGAGCGCTACCCCGTCGGCTTCGGCGGGCACCGGGGCGGCGGCTGGGCCGGCCCGATTTACACGTATGTCAAAAGCACCGGCGTTTACGTCTGCCCAGACGACTCGACCGGACCGGACACCTCCGTCAATCCGCCGCGTGTTCCGGTCTCGTATGGCTACAACTTGATTATCGCCGAGAGCATTCCGTACACCATCAACGGCGTCACGGAAAACGGACAGGGCGGGGCGGATGGTCAGGTCAAGTCTCCCGCCCAGACCGTGCTGCTGTTTGAGCTGCGCGGCAGCCGGGCCGTCATTTCCGATCCGCTGGAAGGCGGCACCAGCCGTGACCGATCTTCGGTCTCGGGCGACGGCCTGAACCTGCTGTCCTACGACAATGCAGACGCAGAGAAAAGCAGCGATACGGTGGCCGTCGCCGGACTGACCCCAAACGGCACCCAGTATGCGCTAGGAGAAATCAGCGGCTGGACCAGCACGTTCCAGCAGCAGCAGTGGCAGCCGGTGGGTCGGCACACGGGAGGCGCAAACTACCTGCTTGACGACGGCCACGTCAAGTTCTACCAGCCCGGCAACGTGAGCAATTTCCAGGACAGCGTGCATGGCATCTACTGGATTCAGCAATAGGTCAACCACAGGTTTGGTGTTGACAGACTCCCCTCCGCGCCGGGTATACTATTCGGAATTTACGATTTCGAGAGGGAGCTAACTTGGAAACAATCACACTGGGAGGAAACAAAAAGGCGCGGCGCGTCTACGGCTTCGATGAGGTTGCCCTGGTCCCGTCGGCGCTGTCGGTGGACCCGCGCGACGTAGATACGTCCTGGACCCTGGACCGCCACAAGTTCGCGATCCCGATTGTCGCATCGGCGATGGACGCCGCCGTAAACCCCCAAATGGCCGTCGAGATGACCCGTCTCGGCGGCTTCGCCGTCTTAAACGGCGAAGGCCTTCAAACCCGTTATGATGACGCTGAAGCCATCCTGCAGGAGATCGCCGAAACGCCGTCCGAGCATATCATTGAAAAGATGCAGAAGCTGTACACGGCCCCCGTGCGTGACGATCTCATCGCAAAGCGCATTCAGGAGATCAAAGCCGGCGGCGGCATCGCCGCTATCTCCGCCATCCCGCCGACTGCCCCCCGCATCGCCGCCGCTGCCGTGGAAGCCGGCGCAGACATCTTTGTCGTGGCCTCTCAAGTCGCCACCGCCCGGCACTACTCCACGCACTCCGAGACCGTAGACCTCGCCAAGTTCTGCCGCGACTCTCCCGTCCCGGTGATTGTCGGCAACTGCGTCTCGTTCCAGGCCGCCACCGAACTCATGGAAGCCGGAGCCTCAGCACTCTTGATCGGCGTCGGCCCTGGCGCGATCTGCACCACGCGCTCGGTGCTTGGCGTCGGCGTCCCGCAGATCACCGCCGTCGCCGACTGCGCCGCCGCCCGCGATGCTTTCTTTGAGCGCACCGGCAAATACGTTCCCATTCTCGCCGACGGCGGCATCAAAAACGGCGGCGACTTCGCCAAAGCCATTGCCGCCGGAGCCGACGCCGTCATGCTCGGCTCGTCCATCGCCGCCTCGTCCGAAGCCCCCGCGCCCGGCTACTCGTGGGGCATGGCAATGTCAAACGCCGATCTACCCCGCGGCACCCGCATCCGCGTCCCGATCATGGGCACCCTGCGCGAGATTTTGCTCGGCCCTGCCCACAAAGACGACGGCACCATGAACCTTGTCGGAGCGCTTCGATTATCTATGGCAACCTGCGGTGCCCGCACCCTCGCCGAAATGCAGCAGGCTGAAATGGTCGTCGCCCCTCAAATCCAGGCCGAAGGCAAGTCCCAGCAGCGTGCCCAGGGCGTCGGCCAGGGCCGGTAGCAAATTATGAAGCCGAGCGTTTATGTAGAAACCAGCATCATCGGCTATCTGACTTCACGGCCTAGCCGAGACATTGTTGTTGCGGCCCAGCAGCAGCTTACGCACGAGTGGTGGGACTTTCGCCGCGCCGATTTTGATCTTTATACCTCGCAGCTTGTGCTGCAAGAAGCCGGGTCCGGCAATGCTTCTGAAGCAGTTCGACGTGTTGAAGCGTTGGGCGGTTTACCGCTTCTCGATCCCGAAGGTGAGCCGGCAGTTCTCGCACAGTCTTTGGTCAAGTTTGGACCTCTGCCGGTGAAGGCAACGGCGGATGCACTCCACATGGCAATTGCGACAGTTTATCGGATGGATTATTTGCTGGCATGGAACTGCAAGCACATTGCAAACGCAGCGATGCGGGCCAGGTGGAGGCGATCTGCCGCGCGGCAGGTTACGAAGCGCCAATCATGTGTACGCCGCAAGAGTTGATGGCGGAGATAACGGAGGAATAAAAATGTGGGTTGATCCGATTGTAGAAGAAATCAGGCAGTTTCGTGAGGAGTACGCAGCGAAGTTCAACTATGACTTGGAAGCAATCTGCCGTGACTTGAAGCGTCAAGAGCAGGAAAGCGGACGCGAATTCGTCACTCCGGTCTTGGAGCGGCTTGCTGCCGAAGCTGAAGACAAGCAGCTTCAGACAGCACAAGGCGGTTAGCCGCTTGTGGCGGCTGGGCGGCAGATGAGCGAAAAGGAAATCGTCGAAATTGTTGGGCGTTATCTTCAAGACAAGCACCCCGGCGGTGCAACTTTGGAAGCGCTAACGCAAGGTGTTTGCCATGAACAAGACTGGAGGTATGTCTCCGTGCGCCCCTCCGTTGAGCCTCAGCGCCGGTATGAATACTATGAAGCACTCGCTGATGTTGAGAATGCTTTAGAAGAAGGCGAACATCTAACAGTTTTGCTTCTTCCAACTGCACCAGAAAACATAGAGGTTCAACAACTCAATGCAACATGAGTACGATTTCAGCAATGCCAAGCGTGGGGCGGTTGTTCCTCTGCCAACGTACCAGACGGAAGTGAGGATTCGTTTAGATAACGAAGTCTTGGACTGGTTCAGGGAGCGTATCAATGACGCGGACGGTGGTAGCTATCAAAATCTAATTAACACTGTTCTGCGAGCGTATATTCAGGACCAAGAAGACGCTGCCCTTCTGCGAGCCATCACAGAAGGCGAGCGAGCGGGTAGGGTAAGCCGCGAAGAAGTCTTTGCTGTACTGCAAGGGCGGAAGTGAACCTCTCAAGGTCCTCCTGCTCATATCTGTCTCATAAGTGAGGACGACGAGGCAACAATGACCTGGTACGCGGCACATGTTGTTTTGTTGACGAAGTTCATGGATGGCGTTCAAGACAGCTATCCCATCTGGGAGAATGTCGTGCTGATCAACGCCGCAAAATCAGATGAAGCCTACGCTATCGCCGATAAAAAGGGCAGTGCAGAAGCCGCAGTAGAGGATCATACCTACAACGGTCGTCCTGTTGCCTGGATTTACATGGGCACTCGAAAGCTGAATGAGTGCCTGGAATACTTCGACCCGGAAGAACGCGAGGCGGGCGGCATGGAAGAGCATGGCACGGAAGTAACTTATTCTTCATTTGTTCTGCCGGATGAGGAAGCAATGCAGAAGCTGCTCGCTAACCGGGATGTCACTGTACTTTACGAAGGCTGGGAACCAGAAGCAGAGTCGGCGGCCTGACCATTAGAAGACACATTATGAAAACACTACAAAGTGAAATTGCGAGAACGAACTGCTTTTCGATGCTCGGAACATGGGGTGCCGCATGTCTTTGACGCCGCAGCATCAGGATCAGCCGGTTTTGACGACTTACGGGCCACGTGGGGCCTCAGTCAGCGGGGACGGCATGACGCCGCCGGAGCTTGTGATTGTGCTGGACTTCGGGGCGCAGTACACGCAGCTTATCGCCCGGCGCATCCGGGAATGCCATGTCTACTGCGAAATCCTGCCCTATGACACGCCGCTCGAAAAGATCAAAGAGCGGAACCCCGTCGGGCTAATTCTGTCGGGCGGGCCGTCGTCGGTCTATGACGACGGTGCGCCGCAGATTGACAAGGCGGTCTATGAGCTGGGTCTGCCGATACTCGGCATCTGTTACGGGATGCAGGCAATGGCGCATGACCTAGGCGGCAAAGTGTCGGCGGCGACCATGAAAGAGTTCGGCAAAACGCGGCTTGAGGTGCTGGACCCGGCAGTCATGTTTGAGGGCCTCAATCCCGAACTCGTCTGCTGGATGAGCCACGGCGATACCGTGGAAGCGCCGCCGCCGGGCTTTACGATTGCGGCGTCCACCGAAAGCTGCCCGGTGGCGGCGATGTACGATGCCGAGCGCCGCTTTTATGCCGTGCAGTTTCACCCGGAAGTCGTGCATACGCCGTGGGGAACGGAAGTCATTCGCGGCTTCGTGGAAAAGGTCTGCAAGACAAACGGCCTGTGGCACATGGAAAGCTTTGTCGAACAGCAGGTCACGCTCATCCGGGAACAAGTCAGGACAAGCCAGGTTGTCTGCGGCCTGTCCGGCGGCATTGATAGCTGCACCGTCGCCGCGCTAGTCCACAAAGCCGTCGGCGACCAGTTAGTCTGCATCTTCGTCAACCACGGTTTGCTGCGAAAGGGCGAAGCCGAGGACGTGCAGCGCAAGTTCGCCGCCGCGTTCAACATCAACCTCATCACGATTGATGCCGAGGAGCGGTTCTTGTCCCGGCTGGCGGGAGTCACCGACCCGGAGCGCAAGCGCTTGATTATCGGCGAAGAGTTTGTGCGCGTCTTTGAAGAAGAAGCGAACAAGCTCACCGACGCCGCGTTCCTCGCCCAGGGAACGCTCTACCCAGACGTCATTGAGTCCGGCACGGGCAAAGCTGCCAAGATCAAGACGCACCACAACGTCGGCCTGCCCGAAGACATGAACTTCAAGCTGGTGGAACCGCTTCGGTTTCTCTTCAAAGACGAAGTCCGCTCCGTCGCCGAAGAGCTTGGCCTGCCGACCGACATGGTCTGGCGTCAGCCCTTCCCCGGCCCCGGCCTTGCCATTCGCATCACCGGCGAGGTCACGAAAGACCGCTTGGACCTGCTGCGCTCCGCCGACTGGATCATCATTGACGAGATCAAACGCGCCGGCCTGTACCGCAAAGTCTGGCAGTCCTTCGCTGTTTTAATTCCTACCAAGAGCGTCGGCGTCATGGGCGACCAGCGCACTTATGCCTACCCCATCGTCATCCGTGCCGTGACCAGCGAGGACGCCATGACCGCCGACTGGGCGCGTCTGCCGTATGAAGTGCTGGACCGCATCTCCAGCCGCATCGTCAACGAAGTTCCCGGCGTCAACCGCGTCGTTCTCGACATCACCAGCAAGCCGCCCGCGACGATTGAGTGGGAGTAAGCCATGCAGGTAGAAGCCGTCACGGTGCAGGTGCCGTTGAATCGAGCCGAGTTTCAAAAGTCTCGCAACATGAACGCCATTCTAGCAGGGCTGAGCTTGTTCATGGTACCGCTGTCCTTTGCCGCGCTACTGTATTGCCTTTACTCAAGTTCTGGTGGCTATCAAAGTCTTGAAATGCGGATTATAAGCGCTTGCTGCTGCCTGTGTTTCGCCGTCCTTATGGGATCAATAGCGGCTATCGGATTGCATACGACTTATCTTCAGACGCAGATACTATCGCAGGGTTTGCCCGCAATTGTTGTTGATGGGAAGGGCGTCACAGACAATGTCTCTAATTATGTATTTGGGTTTATCTCATGGCTAGAAGTTGAAGACGTTGTGTTATCGAGCCGTTACTCCTCTAAGCTCAACAAAACCTTTCTTGGAATAGCGATTGTGGTGGGAGATGCAAATGTGCTGTTGAGGAAAAAACCTAAGACTGTAGCGATATGGGTGTGGCCTGACGACGAAATTATGAAGAAGCGCCAAGTCTTCATTCCGCAGGAACGAATTGCCGTGCCGATAGAAGATGTCGTTGAGCAAATCAACACTTTTCGTGCCAGAGTAAAAGTTTGACAGGAGCGAGCAGATGCCACGGAAGGCGAAAGACAACGAAGCGGAGATTTACCGCGAGGCTGCGACGGATCATGTAAGGCTTGCGCGAGAGCTACATGACGCAGGCCGGTATGTGATGTCGCACTACCTCGCGGGACTTGCCGTAGAATGTATTTTACGCGCTTATCAATACAGGGTTTCGCCGGTCTTCAGCGGGCGTCACGATCTGCAAACCCTTTACCGCGATGCAAAGTTCGATAATGGCATGACGCCGGAACAAAAAATTGACACCGTTGCGGCGTTGACTGATGTTACGCGCCGCTGGAGCAACAGCCATCGGTATCGCTCGGAAGATGCTTTGCGCCTCTTCTTGCGCCGTGCCAACATCGGGCATACTGGCAAGTTTGTTCGAGAAAGCAGCCGACGGATTACCAACGCGGCCGCAGTCATTGTGGAAACTGGAGTTTTAAGATGGAACGTATAAAAACCGCTTTGGAAAAATGGCTGCCGCAGGATTTGCCGGAGGCGCAGGTAGAAATTGACCCCTTGCGGCGCGGTTTCAAAATCAGCGGCATTGTTATCTGGCCGGGATTTGACGGCCTAGAGCCAATAGAGCGCCAGCACATTTTGTGGGACAAACTGCGATTGCGTTTCAATCAGGAAGACCAAAATCGCATCACGATTTTGATAACCCTCTCGCCCGCCGAATACGCCGTGCATCGCGAGCCGCAGTTGGTTTAGCGACGCATTTTATCATACATTAAGGACACAGACTACTTTTATGGCCGCAGATAATTTGGAAAAGATCGTGTCGCTGTGCAAGCGGCGCGGCTTTATTTTCCCCAGCAGCGAGATTTACGGGGGCTTGCAGGGGATGTTCGACTACGGGCCGCTCGGCGTGGAGCTTAAGAACAATCTCAAGCGGCTTTGGTGGAAGCACAATGTCTACGAGCGCGACGACATGGAGGGCATTGAAACGGCTCTCTTGACGAACAGACATGTGCTGCGCTACTCCGGGCATGAAAAGGGCTTCGCGGACCCGCTGATTGACAACCGAACAACGAAGAAGCGCTACCGGTTTGACCATCTGCTGCGGGACCAGACGCCGGAAGTGCGGCAGGAACTGGCGTCGGCGTTTGCTGTCGCCGAAGGCGCGGACGATTATGAAGCGCTGGCGCTGGCGCTGCTGGACGAACCCGTGCGGGCGGAGGTGGTACTCAAAGCCGCCAAAGTTATTGACCCTGAAGACGGCAAGCCGGGCGACTGGACCGAGCCGCGGGCGTTCAACCTGATGTTTAAGACGCAGGTGGGGCCGGTGGCCGACTCCGAGTCGTTTGCCTATTTGCGCCCAGAGACCGCGCAGGGCATGTTCGTGAACTTCAAGAATGTTCTGACATCTACGAACCGCAAGCTGCCGTTCGGCATCGCGCAGATCGGCAAGTCGTTTCGCAACGAAATCACGCCCCGCAACTTCCTCTTCCGGGTGCGTGAGATGGAGCAGATGGAGATTGAATACTTTGTCATGCCGGGCGACGACGAAGCCGCCCATGAGCAGTGGATACAAGACCATTTGAACTGGTGGGTGGAGAAAGTGGGCTTAAGCCGCGAGAACCTGGACTTGTTTGAGCATACCAAGCTGTCGCACTACTCCAAGCGCACCGTAGACATTTTGTACAAGTTCCCGACGCTTGGCTTCGATGAATTAGAGGGCATCGCGAACCGCACCGACTGGGATTTGGGGTCGCATTCTAAAGAGCAGGACTCGCTCGGCCTGTCCGCCAACACGGCAGAAAAAGCGATGAAGAACGAGCATTCCACCGAGAAGCTGACTTACTTTGACCAGCCGAATAATCGGCACGTCGTTCCCTACGTCGTCGAGCCGGCGGCGGGCGTGGACCGGGGCGTGCTGGCCGCGCTGTGCGAAGCCTACGATGAGGAGACTTTGGAAAACGGCGAAGTGCGTGTTGTCCTGCGTCTGCCCCCGGCCCTTGCCCCAATCAAAGTCGCTGTTCTGCCGCTGGCAAAGAACAAGCCGGAGATTGTCGCCAAAAGCAAAGAAATCAAGAAGATGATCCAGTCTCAGGGCGACGTGCGCTCCGTTTATGACGACACGGCGGGCATCGGCAAGCTGTACCGCCGCCAGGATGAAGCCGGCACCCCGCTGTGCGTCACGGTAGATTACGATACGCTCGGACAGTCCCGCGACGGCGGCACCGATTTGATAGACACGGTGACGGTCCGGCACCGGGACACCATGCAGCAGGAGCGCGTTGCCGTTTCCGATCTGCTTGCCTACATTCAGCAGCATATCCGCTGAGCTTCAACTGAGCCGGGCCGCTACCTGCGTGACGATCTCGACGGCCCGCTGACGCGATTCGAGAATTATGTTTGCCCGTGACAGCGACCCGGCCAGGTACAGGCCGGGGACGCAGGACTCGGACGTCTTCTCGTCATAATTCGGCAGGCCGTCTTCGGCCAGCGGCACGCCTAAGTGCGTGAACAGGGGGCGGTCGGCGGTGTGGCCGATTAGCGCGAAGACAAAGTCGTTGGGCAGGGTCTCGCAGCGCCCGCCTTCTTCTCCCGGCACACAGGCAAGCTCCACGCTTGTCGGCGTGATGGCGGCAACCTGTACGCCTGTCCTCAAAGTCAGGCGCTTCTCATCCGCCATGATCTTGAGGTCACGGACAATAAAAGGCCGCAGATAGTTCTGAAAATCCACCGGCGGGCGGCGCATCGCGAGTGTCACCCGTGCCCCCGCCTCAGCAAGGGTCATCGCCCCAGTCGCCGCCGAGTTGCCCCCGCCGACCACCAGCACATCGCGCCCGAAGAACGGCGTCGGATCGTCCAGCCGCACCAGCACGTTCGGCAAATCCGCTCCCGGCACCCTCAGCCGCCGCGGGTTCGGGAATGTCCCCGTGCAGACCAGCAGGAACCGCGCCTGCCGCTCGATTACTTCTCCGTCCGCCGCGCTCCTTCGGACTGAGCGCACCGTGAACGGCACATCAGGCGCGTCGCGCCGAACATCGGTGACTTCTTCCCAGGTCGCCAGTGGCAGATGGCGCGATCCGGCGACGGCCCGGTAGTAAGCCAAAGCGTCTTCGCGGGTCGGACGATGGCCGCCCGCCATGAAAAACGGGACACCGCCGATTGCAAGCTCATCGGCAGGCGAAAAATAGCGGATCTGCTGCGGGTGCTCGACCAGCGACTGCACCGGCCCCTCCCGCTCCACGACAACGTGCGAGAGCCTTGCATCCTGGGCCGCGCAGGAGGCAGCCAGCCCTGCCGGCCCGGCCCCGACAATCAGTAAGTCGAAAATCTCTGCGTCTTTAGTCATGTCGCCTCTAAAACACTCTGGGCTGATGTTCCGGTTCCCCTCACAAAATAGCAGGAGACAGGAAAAGCCGCTTTCCGTGTCGTATCTACCCCCATGCCTGACAACATACGCATCGTCATGGACACGCTGGCGGCTTCCTACCACGGGCGCGGCGCGATTGAGCTGGGTGACCCATTTCAAGTGCTGGTCGCGACCGTCATCTCCCAGCGCACCCGCGAGGAGCAGACCACAGCCGTCTCGGCGCGGGTCTTCGCCTGCTATCCCGATGCCGCCGCGTTGGCCGCCGCCGATGAAGGCGACCTTTATAAATTTCTCGACGGCAGCGAGTACCGCGAAGAGAAAGCCCCACGCCTCATCGCCCTCGCTGCCATTTTGATGGAAAAGTTCGGCGGACTAGTCCCTGACAGCGTAGACGCGCTTCTGGAACTGCCGGGCGTTGGCCGCAAGACCGCCAACTGCGTCCTGATCTACGCCTTCAATAAAGCCGCCCTGTGCGTTGACACTCACATGCACCGCATCACCAATCGCTTAGGCTGGGTCATAACAAAAACTCCTGATGCCACCGAAAAAGCGCTGGAAAAGATCATGCCGAAAGACTTGTGGGCCGGCTCCAACCGCCTGTTCTTGCAGCATGGCCGCGCGATTTGTCTGCCGACAGTTCCAATCTGCTCCCGCTGCCCCGTCCGTGAATGGTGCGCCTATGGACAGGATGGCACTGCTAAGAAGCGATAAGTGATTGCTCAAAATGTGCTAAACAGCCTGCACACCATGAAAGCCAAACTTGTTGATGAGTTACGAAGCCTTGAAATTCTCACGACATGAGAATTTACAGGAATCATCCCATTTCTTAACTGCCTGCCAGCTTTTCTACCGCTTCGTCCGCTCATAATGCAATGGTAAGCAAGCATTTTACTGTTGCATGTGTACATACGTTTGATGTAGCACACAAAGGAGAACGGCAGATGAGTAGTCAGAAACTGGCGGGAAAAGTCGCGGTTGTCACCGGGGCAACTCGCAACGCAGGGCGAGGCATTGCCATAGAACTTGGCGTGGCCGGGGCAACCGTGTACTGCACAGGGCGCAGTATTCGCGGCAATCCTTCTCCGCTTAACGAACCGGAAACCATTGAAGAGACCGCTGAGATAGTCACCTCTTCCGGCGGCAAAGGAGTATGGGTCCAAGTTGACCACACAATTCCCCAGGAAGTCGAGGCGCTATTTCAGCGGGTCATCCAGGAGCAAGGCAAGATTGATCTTCTGGTCAACAATGTTTCCGGCGGGGGCGGTATCGGCCCCTCTTTCTTGCAGACGGACTTAAAGGATGGTCTTCAGCAGATCGTACAAGGCGGGCACTCTCACATCATCGCTACTCACATCGCCGCCCGCAAGATGGCAGAAGCCGGACATGGACTGATTATCAGTATCAATGACCAGGAGTGGGACCCGCCGTTCTATGCGATGGAGAAGGCTCTGATTAACCGAATCGCAATCAGTGTCGCGGATGAGCTTCGCCCAAACGGCGTTGCGGTGATTTCCCTCCATCCGGGAGCGTTCTTTCGCTGCTTCAAGATTATGATGGAAGACGCCTTGCAAGCTGCCGTGACGCAGGATCCGGCAGTCGCAGAGTGCCACACCCCGCGCCTGATTGGCCGCGCCGTGACTGCGCTTGCATTAGACCCCGATGTCCTTCGGAAGACAGGGACAGTGCGCAAGCTGCAAGACCTGGTTTACGAGTATGGCCTCACAGACATTGATGGAAGACAAACCGGAGCAATGTGGTAATCTCAAGCATGAACTCTCTGGTCAAAGGCATCAATCACATTACGTTCTCGGTATCGGATTTAGAGGTGTCTCTTGCGTTCTACCAGCAGATCTTTGACGCCACGCTGCTCCTGCGGAGTGAGCGTATGGCCTATTTGGATTTGTCGGGCCTTTGGCTTGCGCTGAATGTGCAGGAAGACATCCCACGCCGGGAAATCCTTCAGTCCTACACGCATTTGGCGTTCACCGTCGAGGCGCAGGACATGGAACAGATGGAAGATCGGCTGAGGCAACTCAATGTATCGCTGAAGCCAGGCCGCCCAAGAAGCGCCGGCGAGGCACTCTCCTTGTACTTCACCGACCCTGACGGACACTTGCTGGAAGTTCACTCCGGCGACCTGGTGACACGTCTTAAAGCCTACAACAATCCGTCAGCCCTTTTCGGGACCTGAAAGGACATTCTTTGGAACCTATTGATACAGGGCGATTAATTGTTCGCCACTTCTCTGAAACGGATTTGCCGGATCTGCTGGCTTACCAGACGCACCCGGACATTCAGAAGTATGAGGCGATAGAGCCGAAGACGGAGGAGCAGGCGGCGCAGTTCCTGGCCCGGCAGGCAGACCCGGAAACCTGGGCCGGGGCCGGCTGGCTGGCGTTTGCCGTGTACCATCCCGGCGACGGCAAGGTGATTGGCGAAGTCGGCGTTTTTGTGGAAAAAGAGCCGAAAAGCGAGGGCAACATCGGCTGGACGCTGCACCCCGACTACCACGGGCAGGGGTACGCCACTGAAGCGGCCCAAATTTTAGTGCGGTATGCGTTCCTAGAGCGTCACCTACACCGGCTGACGTCTGGGTGCGACGCTCGCAACACAGCCTCCTGGCGGCTGATGGAGCGCCTCGGAATGCGGCGCGAAGGGCACTTTCGGCAAAGCCGCCAGACGCGCGGCGAGTGGCAGGACGAGTACCTGTACGCCCTGCTGCGTGATGAGTGGCTTACCCAGCAGGCTCAGAAGCCGCCTGGCGATCTATTTCCTGAATAAATGCATCTTTGCCGTCCATGTACGCTTCGATGTCGCTGGGGTGCTTTGCAGCAAGCTCGCGCTTCAAGTCGCTGTACTCTTGCGCGGCTTTGGGATGTGCGATCATATAGTCACGAAAGGCCAGATGCCGAGCAATCTGAGGGGAGCCGACTTTGAACGCATGGATTTGATGCGTCCTATCGCCTTGCGAGTTGTCCCGGTGATAAAAGCGGCGTCCGGGAATGCCATACTCGCCGCGTGCTTCGTAACCCAGCGCCTCTATCTCGGACTGCTTCTCGTCGAGAGCCTCAACGCTTCGGACGACAAGCAGCATATCCAGCACGGGCTTCGCGTAGATGCCGGGGATGGCTGTGCTGCCCATGTGATGCACGGTGACAACGTCCTCGTCAAGCGCGGCGGCAATTTGCTCTGCCTCCTGCCGGAACGCCTGCCGCCATTCGGGATTGTGGGGAACCATCTGTGTTCGCATTGCTGTCTCCTTCTGTGAAGAAATGACCTATGACCGTAATGAAAAGGCATCAGCCATTTTACCTTCTTGGTGCCGGATTTAGAGGCGTCTGTTGTCTTCTATCAACAGGTGTTTGACGCCGTGCTGCTGTTTCAGGGCGAGCAAACAGCATACTTTGAACTCGCCGGCCTGTGGCTTGCGCTGAACGTGCAGGACAGCATTCCGCGTCAGGAACTTCGGCGCTCGTACACGCACATCGCGTTTGCGGCAGACGAGGCAGACATCTCAGAAATGAAGCATCGCTTGCAGCGTTTCGGTGTCCCACTCCTGCCGGACCACTCAAGAGCCGCAGGCGTCGCTGCCTTTGCCGCCGCTTCAGTTCTCGATCTCCTCGCCGCCGTACACGGGGAAAAGCCACACGGAGAACCCGCTGACGGATTACGCCGAAGTCGGGCGGCGTCTCGTCGCCGGCGGCCATCTAGTCATTGAAGCCAGCAATCTTAAAGGCCCGGACGCTGTGACAACGCTGGCCTGGGACATTAGTCGGGAAGTGTCGCAAGTGCTGTCGTTTCAAGGTGAAGTCGTGAATGCCTGGGAAGACGGTTATGGCTACGACCACAGCTGCGCCTTAGTCCTCAGGAAATGGTTTTTTGGAACATGTGGCTGGTTTTTGCAAGCTCATAGCCGATGCTCTGGTAAAATGTGTGAGCTTCCGCGCGGTGCAGGCCGGAGCGCAGGCGCACTTCGGCGTAGCCATGTTCCCCAGCCCAAGCTTCGGCCTGCGCCATAAGAGCGCGGCCTACGCCCTGCCGCCGTACTTTTGTGTCCACAACTAAGCCACCGATTTCTGCAAAGAAGCGCGGGGAAATCAGCATGTGGACACGGAAAACATCAACCCAGCCAAGAATGACCCCGTCCCGCTCCGCGATATAGCAGCCGTGGTCTTCGCTGAGACGGAACGAGGCCAGCCGTTCGGCGATTGTCCCCGCCGGGATCGGATCGCTGAGCTGTGCGTTGAGGAGAGAAACGGCAGGCGCGTCGGCACCCATCATCGGGCGGATAGTGAAGGATAATAGCATGAGTTCAGGGATCGCTTTACTGGTTTTGTTTCTCGCGGCGGTTCTCGAAGCAGGCGGCGATGCGCTGGTTCGCACTGGACTGGAAGCGTCTACGGCGGCGCGAAAATTTGCACTTTTTGCCGCAGGCGCAGTCGTGCTGTTCGCGTATGGATACGCCGTCAACACCCCGCGCTGGGACTTCGGCAAGCTACTGGGGATTTATGTCGTCTTTTTCTTTGTCGTCGCCCAGGCGATTTCCTGGCTGGCGTTTGCCCAAAAGCCCAGTCTGCCAATACTGGTCGGTGGTACTTTTATTGTGGTTGGAGGGTTAGTGATCTCGCTCTGGCATCCGTGACTAGTGCGTCTAGTGCCGCCCGAACAGGCTGACGCCAAGCACCAGAACCACCAGCAGCAGCACCAGCACAGCCAGCACCAGCAGATTGGTCTTGAAAGCCGGGACATTCAGCTTGCCGGCCAGGCTGCCCAAACGCGGGTTTTCGCCGCGCTCCTGCTCCCGTTCCAAGCGCAGCGCGGGAACATCCACGGTTCCCCAATGTTCCAGCACGGCACTCAGCTCGTCCATGCCCTGCCAGCGGTCTGCCGGGGCGCGGCGGATGGCCTTCATCACAATCTCTTCCAGCGGCGGGGGAACGTCGGGGCGGAAGAAGTGCAGCGGCGGGGCTTTGGTGGTCACATGCTGGTTCATTACGGCCAGCGAGTTGTCGCCGTCGTAGGGCAGGCGGCCTGCAACATACTCGTACAGGATCATGCCAAGCGCATAGACATCGGTCCGGCTGTCACCGCGCCCGCCTTGGATCTGCTCCGGGGACATGTAATCGGGCATGCCGACCTGCGAGGACAGAGGCCCCCACGTCACGCGCCGTGCACCCTGCATGGACGCGATGCCGAAGTCCATGACTTTGGCTTCGCCGCCTTCCATAACGATGATGTTCTCGGGCTTCAAATCCCGGTGCGCGACATGGTTCTCGTGAGCATAGGCCAGAGCGCGGGCAATTTGCACGCCTAATGTCACCGCGTCGGCGTAATCTTCCGGGGCGGGCTGATGTTCTCGCAGGACATCGCGCAAAGGCCTGCCCGGAACATATTCTAAAACTAGAAACTCGGAGTTATTGACCGTCGCCAGCTCATAAAGCTGCTGAATGTTTGGATGAGTCAGCAGATGGCCGATTTTGACTTCTCGCGAGAATCGTTCATGGGTCGCCACATCGCCCATAATTTCTTCATGGGGAAACTTCAAGACAACATCACGGTCTTCCCGCGAGTCCCACGCAGCCGATGATGAGCTTGGCGATCCGGGCCAGCTTGAAGTGGAAATGCGACTGTTTTTCCAGAAACGCCGCTTCGTCGTAAAAGTACGAGCTGCCCGCGCCCCCCTGCGGATACTGTTTGGAAAACGTTGCGTAGCAGGAGGCTGTCAGCAGAGCGACAATCGTGGCGGCGGCGATAGACGCCCACATGCTGGTTGCACCATAGGCGCTCTGGGACTGAAACGTGGTCCACAGGAACGCGCCGGGCGCGATCAGCGCCATGGCGTTAATGGTAATTCCCGTGAGTCCGAGCGTGGGCTTGAGCGCCCCGCCGGATGTGGTACTGGCAGAAGGTGCTTGAACAGACATAGTATCCCCTTTGGAGTGAGCTAAGACTGCGAATGAACGACAGATCATCTCGACATTGAGGGCGTACTAGGTCTCGGCGGTGAGGAAGGAAGCAGGCTGACATCTTCATCAGCAGCTTCTGACCCTACATTAACATATTGTTGCGGTTTCGTCAAGGCAAAAGCGAAAGTTGGTGCAAAAACATGGTAAAAGTAGGAGTTAAGAGAACAAATGACGAACGTGTCGTCAAAGGAAACTAGGCATGGCTCAATCTGAACTGGCCGGAAAACCGGCCCCGCGTGAACTTCTCGTCAGCGTCCCGAAGCTGATTTCGGCCTACTATACTTTGTCGCCGCCCCCGGATGACCCTACCCGGCAAGTCTCCTTCGGCACTTCCGGGCATCGTGGATCGTCGCTCAAAACGACGTTCAACGAGGCGCACGTTCTGGCGATCTGCCAGGCGATTGCCGAAGAGAGGCTGGCCGAAGGCATAAGCGGCCCGCTGTTTCTCGGCATGGACACGCACGCGCTGTCCGAGCCGGCTCACCGAACGGCCCTGGAAGTCTTTGCCGCAAACGGCGTGGAAGTGCGCTATCAGCCCGGCGGCGGGTACACGCCGACCCCCGCCGTCTCGTTTGCGATTTTAACTCACAACCAATCAATCCGCAGCGCAGGCCGCACGTCGGAAATTGCCGACGGCGTGGTCATTACGCCGTCTCATAATCCGCCGGAAGACGGCGGCTTCAAGTACAATCCCCCAAGCGGCGGCCCTGCCGACACTGGCCTGACTAAGCGCGTTCAAGACCGGGCAAACGCGCTGCTGCGGGATGGCCTCAAAGAAGTGAGGCGCGTGTCCTACGAAAAAGCGCTTGCCGCCGGCACTACGCAGGCGTATGACTTCGTCACACCCTATGTCGCCGCGCTCGGCTCGGTCATAGACATGGAAGCCATCGCAAACGCAGGCCTCAAAATCGGTGCAGACCCGCTTGGCGGCGCGTCGCTAGCGTATTGGGAACCGATTGCCGAAAAGTACAAGCTGAACATCGACATCGTCACTTCCTATGTAGACCCGACGTTCGGCTTTATGACCGTGGACAAAGACGGCAAAATCCGCATGGACTGCTCCTCGCCCTTTGCGATGGCGTCTTTAGTTGGCCTTAAAGACCGCTACGACATCGCGTTCGGCAACGACCCCGACGCCGACCGGCACGGCATCGTCACGCCGAGCGTCGGCCTGATGAACCCCAATCATTACTTAGCCGTCGCTATCAGCTACTTGTTCCAAAACCGTCCGGGCTGGGACCCGGATGCCGCTGTCGGCAAGACGCTCGTGTCCAGTGCCATGATTGACCGCGTCGCGGCGTCGCTCGGCAGAACGCTATCGGAAGTCCCCGTCGGCTTCAAGTGGTTCGTGGACGGTTTATTGTCCGGCGCTTATGGCTTCGGCGGCGAAGAAAGCGCCGGGGCGTCGTTTCTGCGCCAGGACGGCACGGTCTGGACTACCGACAAAGACGGCATTATCCTGGACCTCTTAGCTGCCGAGATTACCGCCAAAACGGGCCGCGACCCCGGCCTGCACTACCAGGACTTAGAAGCCAGGTTCGGCAGCCCGCTGTACGAGCGCATGGACGCGCCCGCAAATGCCGACCAGCAAAAGATTTTGTCCAATCTGTCGCCCGAACAAGTCGCCGCCAGCGAACTTGCCGGTGACCCCATCACCGCCAAGCTGACCCGCGCCCCCGGCAATGACGCGCCCATCGGCGGCCTGAAAGTCACCACCGACAACGGCTGGTTTGCCGCCCGGCCTTCCGGGACCGAGCCGGTCTACAAAATCTACGCTGAGAGTTTCGTAGATGCCGCCCATTTGAGGCGCATCCAGGAAGAAGCCCAAGCAATTGTCAGCGCGGCATTTAAGTAGATGGATCAGATAGACATACAGGCTGTTGTGCCTTGTATGCTAAACGTGGTTCGGCTTTGTCATGCTAACCTCTGAGGCATCCAGCGAAAATCCGATGACATCATGCTTAATTTTAAGCGTGTTTGAGCGGATTATCACAGAGGTAGGCTCTTTTGTCGCAGATTTCTGCGTGTGCGATTTGGGCAAAAAATGGTCTTCGTTGCTGCCGGCCATGGTTACATGAATGCTATACACTCCTAATTGGCTTAGATCGAACAAGTCACTGAGCGGCACGACCGTTGTATCCTCCATTCCTGGATTCAAAGCAAAGCTAACATTCATGGGAGTGGATGTCACTCCTCGCTCTGTGAAATCTCGTGCTTCTGCAGGAGGTAAGAGAAGTTGACGCCCATGCTCAGTCAAGAGAGCATTGTTTCCATGCTGGTCAGTGACGGTAAATTCAAAGTCCCTTGCATCGCCCTTAGTAAAGCGCTCAACCTTTTCCTTGCCTACGTTCTTGACGGAGACTTCAACAGAAAAATTGGATTTATGAGTGCCGATTGGCAATAGTTTGACTGTTAATTTCAATGGGCCTTGGCTGCGACTTGTGTCTGCTAGTTTGCCTGTGTGTATTCCATATTCGTTCATGCCAATGAAATCAGCGTGAAAAAGCTTGACAGACAGTATGCAAAGCATAATTGAGAGACAAGGTGTAGCTATGTTGTGTTTCATTTGCTTAATCTCTCACAAAGTTACCAGCAATTGCAATCTGTGTCCATGATAGGACACCAGACTTGACAGGTGTTCCCGTACGATTCAGTGGCAGGGTTCCAGAAATCTTTTCCCAGTCACCCTTAGAAGTATCTGCCATTCCCCTCCAAGACCATACCAGACTTTGGACAGGAATGGGAATGCTGTTAGGTTTAGCGGAAGTCCACATAAGATACATAGTCGCTGAAAAATCCGTCACTTTTATTCTTGTGATATTCGGATTTACAGACAAATCTACAGTGACTTCGGGGCTATCGTTCGTGGTAGTTGCCGTAGCTGCTTTGAAAGGAAACTCCGTGTCCAACCCTAGAGTATTCGTGTTATGTAGATTTGCAGAAGCAGTTTGCCCTTGCGATGTGGCTGTGTCCGTAAAACTAAATTTTGTTAGTGTTTGCGCCCGACTGAATGTGCCGCCTGAACCCCCTGTCGCTGTGAAGTTGATTCCATCGAGTCCGGTGCCGTATTTACGACCACCTAAGACTATAACTCGAATTCCGCCCTTTGTATCGCCAGCACTTACATCATGCTGTGTTGCTGTTAAAGTTGTGTCAGGCTTGTTAACAATGAAGTTGATGGTCTTGGAAAAGGGCTTGTTCGCCGATCCAACCTTCACAGTGCCGGAAAAGGTCACGGGCGTTGGAGTTGTTCCTGTTACATCGGTGTAATAGAAAGTAATGCCAGTTGCGTTTGCGCTTGGCATCGGGATTGTGTAAGAAGCGTTCGGATTGTTATGCGCTGTGTCAGATTTCACCCATCCGCCTATAGGATTGTTACTGACGCTCCAAGAAGGATTGCTTATCGTAAGCTGTCCATTCTTTGTGTTGTACTGAGCCGTCAACACGACTTGTTCTCCGGCATTCAACGTCGCCGTCTGCCCAGTCTTATCTACACTGGCCAGGTAAATCCTGAGGCCGGTAACTTTGACTTTTGGCTTAGTCAGAGGAACCGATGCAGGCGATAAACGCGCTGGTATCTGTCCTTGAGAAGCGTTAACCGCAGAAGTGCTTGCAGCGCTTCCGGCGGGTGGTTCATCACCGGTGTCGCCTAAGTAAACGTCCCCGGTATCTGCGGAAGTGTAGGGGCCGAGGTTTTGCCCAGTCCGATTGTCGCGGTAAATCACTGTTGCCCGCACCGGTATTTCGTAGAACCCATCCAAATCAAACTCACCCTGGAAAGTCCCGATTGGGCTGGTCAAATCAGAGTTGTCACCCATAATGCTGAACAGCGATCCATCGACGCCAGTATAGGAAAACTGCCCGTCTACAGTATCAGAATGCAGCATATCTTCCATGTACCAGGTCCAAACCGCCGTCAGGTCGGAGGCCAAGTGGCCGGTAGGCAGATGATTCACTTTTGCATAAACTTTGCAGGTTACCTGCTGAAACTCATCCGGGTCGCCGGGATCATCTGCGGTCAATGTGACCGAAGGGTTCCCGGCATCATTCCACGCGAAGAGGGTGCAACCGTCAACATCGGCGTTGCCTGTGTAAATGATATTGCTGTAGTCAATCTTGATATGATATGTTTGACCAGGATTCAGGGTGATGGTCAGCGGGTGCAGCGAACTCGACAAATCGGCGAGCGCCTGCGGCTTGTCTTTGGAAGACCAGATCGAGTTGCCGTCAATAGTCACGTCGCAGCCGTTTGCCGTCAATAGTCACGTCGCAGCCGTCATCGCTGAAGATGGCGAGATTAGTCGTGTTGCTGTCGGCGGTGAAGTCGCCTTCCAGTGTGGTTTCTTCCAGCTTTGTGCTGTGGTAAATCGGTGTGCCGCCGGACGCGGCTCCGGTAGACTGCGCGGTAGCGTCGGCGATCACGGTATCCCATGTCGAACCGGCAGGCTCAGATTGCACGGGCAGGTTGCCGGTTGCGGTATAGGCATGGGCAGCAGGCCCGAAGGCGACCCCGGCTAAAAGCAGACAAACAATTAGACGGAAGCGATAGAGTGCAGCGGTCATGAGCGTGGTCCTTTCGGCGAAGCGGTCTGAACGGGAAGCGGCATCTGTGGGTTCTTGACAGCCTGCTCTTTTTGTAATCGGGTCATCCAGGCCGTGTCTATCGGCTGCGTGGTCTTGAGGAAAGCAATTGCTTGACCATAGTTCTTTGCGTCTTCGTAGGATCGTGCCAGCATCATCCGGGTCCAGTTCTTGGTGTTCGGGCTGTCGGCGTAGCGCAGCAAAAACAGCAGTGTCGTCACCTGATGCGCAATATCTCTGGTTCCTGCATAGGCATTATAAGTGTCTTCCAGTATTTGGCGACGACTTACTGTATGGCCGTTCTCGGGGTAAGCAATAGCAAGATAAGGAATAAGGAAAGCCTCGCAGATACGGGCGTCGATGAGATAATCTTGCAGGTTAAGTCGTGCGGTAATCGCAGAGTAGCGAGCCACGACAAGGCCAAGCCGCTGCCGTTCCAAATTGGAAGCGCTAAGCAAGCCTTGTGCGATCAGAAGATTTTGGTAAAGAAGGGGATAAACAACAGCAGGATTATGTGAGATCGTCTGCCGTGCAAAGAACCATTTCCCAAGAGCATCCAAATTGGTTGGATGCTCCGGCAGAGCCATAACCTTGCCGGTTTTGGCAGCGAGAGAAGCGAATAGCTGCTGCTCGGCAGGTTTAGGTGCAGGAAGATGAGCTATGTCTGCGCGTTCGATGGCTGTAAAGCGCGGACTGCTAAGATCGATGGTAGTGTCTTTATTTAAGTTGTTAGACGTTGTTTGTTGTACTCGTGTAGAAACAGCCTAAGACAGTTTTCGTGCATCTGGTCCGTCTTCGAGAACGAGAGCGTCCTGCGGACAAAGCGTCCTAATC
>JAABUO010000728.1_pt1 | contig 53925 bp, 44 predicted proteins | sample 5559291 | NCBI WGS metagenome assembly JAABUO01 (sample SAMN10711878, study PRJNA513372) | rock metagenome | isolation source: Antarctica rocks | place: Antarctica: Victoria Land, Finger Mt sud | reverse complement strand
ACTTATTCTACGGCGTCCGGTTCAGGATCGTATCCACGCTATGCACTTTGTAGACGTTGCGCTCTTTCCAGGCAACCACAGACCGGGCGGACAGGCCGCGCACGGCACCGAACACGACGGTCGCGCCCGACGGGACGGGATACTGGAACCGGGTGCCGTCAGTCAAATCCACGCTGACATCGCTGTCACCGACGCTGCTTAAGACCTGACTCACGGCGACGGTGTCTGAGAACCCCTGCGTCGTCGGGGTTGCCCCGGTGGTCGTGTAGGTGCCGTCAATTTCCACGGTCTTGCCAGCATTGCAGCGGGCGAAGTAGACCGCCCGCGCCGTGGCATCATAAGCAAACTGGTCCGCGCCCAGCGGCGTCGTTCCCGTGACAGCCCCGGCTTGGGCGGGCTGGCTAAAGTACGCCGGCGCTTTCTGCACCGCGACCGTCCAGTTCAGGTCTGCCGTGTAGAAGATGCGAATCCGGTGCGCGGGCGCTGTTCCCGCCCCGATAGTGGGGCTGTTGTTATTGTTGTCCCCAAATGCATCTGAGCCAAATGTCAACCGGCCAAGCGAATAGCTGACATTGATCAGACTTGGCGACGTGTTGGTCCCGTTCAAGTCCTCGTTGTTGATTGGCGAGTCCGGGTTGGTCGGGTCAGCAACGCCGCCCGGCGCGACGACCTTCCCGGTGTCCAGGTCCAAAATGAGCAGGCTGTTGCTGCTGCCAGCGATGCCGGAGTTAATGGTGTTGTCCGGGTTCGCCGATCCCGCCAGCAGCAGGTTCGGGACCGTCGTGCGGACCGCGAAAGTGCTGCCGCTTCCAGTCAGTGCCGGTATATCGTGGTCTTCATGCAGAATGTCCCATCTGTAAACAATGTACGAAATCTGTGCCTTCCGCGCCTGCGCCCCCGACCCAATCGCCGCTTTGGGGTTGAGGCTAACCACGCCGGGATTGGCCTTATTGACCCCGCCGATGTTCCCCGCCGCCAGTTCAAACTGGTACGGGTCATTATCGGCTTGGTACGGGTTGTTGTTGGCATCGCGGGCGTTAAAGTCATGGCCCGTTACAACACCCTTATAGGGCCGGTACAGGCTGACACTGACCCAAGTGACACCCGAAGGAAGCGGCTGCTGTGGGGTCGCAACATTAGGGTCTGGGTAACTGATTGCTGCGGCATTGCCCATTGGGTCTTTTCCCGTCGGATAAAACCATCCACCCTGGTAACTGCCGGTCGTGTCCGGGAGATACCCCTGCGGGTTGTTGCTGTCCTTCGGTGCATACGGGTTGGTGCTGTCTCGGGTCGTTGCAGCCTTCACATCCAAGTACTGGACGTAAGAATTGCCATCCGAGCCTTGTATGACGACCACCATTCTCTGGTCATAGGAAGTGTATATCGGCGGCGTCGTGGTATTGTCTGTTTCTGTGTAGGACGCATAAGGAAGGGCGATTTTTTGGTTCGCCAAGTCTACCACAAATTGCTCATGCCCCGGAACTAGAGTATCCTGCGGAATATCGGTGGCAGGAGCAGGGTTGGAACCAGAACTGACAACCGCTGCCGGAGCCGAGTTCCCGGCCTGCGCCTTCCAGTAGGGACTGTTGATTGTAAAGTAATTAGGGTATCCGGCGACACTTGCTGTTGGATTTCCCGGCATGACAACCGGACCATACTTGACGACATAGATGGACTGGTTTCTGACCAGACTTGGGACCGTGACCGTTTCATTGCTGACAATTCGGGCGTTTTCCAGGTTGTTGGGATTGTCCGGGTCGTAGTTGGAGTACATCGCCGCGACTGCGGTTGTCGTCGGAAGAAGGTCAATGCCCGGCAAGATCGCTTCCGGCAGGCTTTGGGCGTCCTGTTCCCCCAGGTTGATCGCCGCACCGCCCAGGCTGTTGGCGAGCGCCGCATTGCCGGTGCTTTGGATGGAGAAAAAGCCGCTCGGGAACAGGCGAATGATGGTCAGAATGCCCACGACCAGAATGACCAGGACGACCAAAACTTCAATCAGCGAAACACCGCGCCGTGTCCGCTGCCGCTTTCCACTCTGAAATTGGCTGACTGTCATTGACTGCACGAAGGGACCTTTTCACGAAAACTGCAATTGTACCGGAGCGTGGGAATGAATTCCGACGCTGTGGGGCGAAGCGCCCAGTCTCCACCTGCGTGGAGAAGGAGCAGAGAGATTCTTGCCCTTGTTGTTCTATTCTTTAGTCCGCGAAGGCGGACACTTGGCGTCTGCGCCCCACAGCGTAGGAATTCATTCCCACGCTTCTTACTCCCATACCTACGGTGTGATTTGCCAGAAGTTTCCCGCGCCTTCTTTGGCATGGAAATCCGCGCCGGTCATCTTCTTGACCGCACCGCTCTCAAACATTACCAGTACCTTGTCGGCGTACTTGACATGATAGGTCGTCGCGATAATAACTGTGTTGGATGGCGGGTTCTGCCAGCGAAGTTGGTGCTTGTAATTCTCAGCGACGGTTGGAATTGTGGTATCAATGGTGCCGTCACAACCGGCCGGGACATTTAGAACAGTTCCATTTGCGTCTCGCTGACAGGCGGTTCCTTCACGGGCAACCTGATAGCGCACCAGATAAGAAGCATTTGCGGTTGGGTCGCTGATTTGATTAGTGCCGGTCACCGTTGGGCTACTGTCGTATGCGTCTGCCAAGTAAAAGTTGCGCGTGGTCTGAACAACGCTGCCGGAACCCGGCGTCGTCACGCCGTTTGCCGTTGTTTGGGTACAGGGCGAAGTGGCCGCTCCAGTTAACGTCTCATCCGCGTTCACACTGCAAGGAAGAATGATGTTTGTCATAAGCAGCCCTGTATACTTGCCTGTGTCGCTGCTATTGACAGTGTTATTTGGGTCAGTAAACTCTTCCGGATCCTTGATGTACGCGGGATACAGACCGGGGAAATAAATCGCTGCTGTATGCGTTCCATGCGCGGTGTCATATGCCTGCACAGTCCCCAAAGCACTTTTCATCGTCGTGTTGGGCACAGCGTAGCCAAACAGAACGTCTGGATAGCGGTGGTTGTCCAGCTTGAACTGCTCCATCTTCTGCTGGATGTCCTTCATGTTGGAGATGGACGTGCCCTGACGCGCCCCTTCGCGGACCGACGCGAACACCGGAAGCAGGATCGCAGTGAGGATCGCGATAATGGCGATCACGACGAGCAGTTCAATGAGCGTAAAGGCTTGGCGGGCAGTGCGGCGCGAGGGTGCCATGTGAAACTCCTGTATCGGACACGACGGGATGAACCCGCTTTTGAAGGCAGACAAAAACGAAGATTGACACTGCGAATGGAACAAAACCGGCGGATTGGGTGTCTTCCGTCTGAAAGACGCTTCCCCTAGCGAGTAGTTTTTAACTACTCGACTAAACAGCTTGCATCTGTAACTGTTGCTTGACGGCAAGTATTCCGGGAATGTTCCCGAGTTTTCAAAAGAACTACAAAGTATTTTTTGCAGGGGCCAGCGGGGCTGAAACCAGCGCGGAAGCGGCGGCAGGCGGAGCCGGCGCAGGCCAGAATGTGCCGACATACCAGGATGCCAGCGCGTGGCCGTAGAACAAAGCCAGCAGCGCCCCGGCGGCCATCGCCGGGCCGAAGGGAATCGGAACACGCTCCCCCAAGCGCCGCCGCTGCCGGGCAATGACAATCAGCCCCGCAAACGCCCCCAAAAAGATGGCGAAGCCGAGGGAGCCGAGCGCAAGCGCAAGGCCGAGGTTCGCCCCGATGGCCGCTGCCAGCTTGCCGTCGCCCCCACCCATGCCTCCGGCATCTTCGTCGGCCTCGATTTCCGCCGATGTAAATCCTTCCAGCGGCGGCTCCGCGCCCCAGCGCGTTTCGGCGTACCGGCGCAGCGGCGGGACCAAAGCGCCCGAGTAGTAGACCGTGACATAGGCCCAGTCGTCGGCGTTTTCCCGCAGGTACGACCACGCCGCCGTGCCGGCAGGCAAACGCTTATCCAGCACGGACACGAGGTACACATACGACAGCAGGCCAATCAGATAGATGACGGCAGCATACCCGAACAGGCCGGCGACCGAGTTCAGGAAGGTGCCGGCAATCACACCGTGGACTAACCCGAGCACGACCATCAGCACGCTGAGGCTATCGGGAATGACAAAATGCTCTAAGTCAATAAAGAAGACGCAGAGGAGAATGGCGGCGAACAGGCAGAAGAAGACTGCGTCGTACCAGTGCGCTCCGGCTTGAAACTCGTACCAGGCGACCAGCACGAACAGTGCGCCGGTCAAAAGCTCGACGCCGGGGTAACGCGCCGAGATCGGCTGCTTGCAGTAGCGGCACTTCGCGCCCAGCAGCAGGTACGAAAAGACAGGGAAGAGATCCAGACCCCCCAGGCGGTGCTCGCAGTTCGGGCAGTAAGACCAGGTGGGTGTGTTGACACTCTGGCCGCGCGGCAGCCGCCAGATGACCACATTCAAAAAGGAGCCGATGGCGAGGCCGTACAGCCCCGCCACCAGCAGCCAGATCCCAACAAGTGACACGGCGCTTATTCGCCTGCGCCCTTTTCCGTGCCGTCGCCGCCCGACAGCGACTGGATCAGAACAATCATCGGCATGAACATGCCGAGAATAATCAACAGGACAGCGACGCCCAGGAAGCAGATCAGGATCGGCTCAATCGCGACGGCCAGCGCGGCCAGCGCGGCGTCCACTTCGTCCTCGTAGAAGTCCGCGATCTTGGAAAGCATGGCGTCCAGCGAACCGGACTCCTCGCCGATGGAGATCATCTGCACGACCATCGGCGGGAACAGCTTGGACTTGACCAGCGGGTCACCAATTCGGTCCCCTTCACGAATGCGGGCACGGGCCTCTAAGATCGCGTCGGCAATGACGACGTTCGCAACTGTTCCCGAAACTGTTTCCAGCGCCTGCAAGATAGGAACGCCTGAAGTCAGCAGAGTTCCCAGTGTCCGCGAGAAGCGGGCCAAGGCGACTTTGTGGTTCAGCTTGCCGAAGACCGGCATTTTCAGCTTGGCCTTGTCCCAGACATGAGCGCCGAAGTTCGTCTTGATGAACGCGCCGAACGCAAACCGCACGGCAAAGAAGATCGCTAAAGCGAGGTAGCCTTTGTGCAAAAAGAAGTCGGACACGGCGACAAGCCCGAGCGTCAGGGCCGGGAAGTCGGCGCGGCCATGCGGCAGCATTGTCTCAAACAGGTTCAGGAACGTCGGGACGATAAACGTACACAGACCGACAACAATGATCGTTGCCGCCACGACAACAATGGTCGGGTAGGTCATCGCCGACTTGATCTTGCGCTTCATTTCCACGTCTTTTTCCAAGAACGTAGACAGCCGCTGCAGGGTCTCTTCCAGAACACCACCGACTTCGCCGGCGCGGACCAGACCGATAAACAGGTTAGAGAATGTGTTAGGGTACTTCGCCAGACTTTTCGAGAGCGTGTTTCCCGCTTCCACTTCGCGCTGGACGTCAATGATCAGCCGCTTGAACTTCGGGTTTGTCTGCTGCTGGGATAAAACATCCAAACAGCGCACGAGCGAGACGCCCGCATCGATCATGGTCGAGAACTGGCGGCAGAAGATGGAAAGCTCCGTCAGCTTAATCTTCTGAATGTTCTCAAACCAGCTTCCGCCCAGTCCTTTTTTGGCTTTGGCGGACTTGATTTCCGAGATCACAAACCCCTGCTCGCGCAGGCGGCGGGCCAGAACGTCCGGGTTTTCCGCTTCTGACGTGCCGCTCCGCGTCGTGCCGGAAGCGTCGCGAACGGTATATGCAAATGTTGCCATGTGTGACTTGCTCCTTAATGAGCGTATAACGCAGACCCAAACCAAAACGGTTCGGAGCCGCGAAAAAAGTTTTTGACCTACCTCACCGCTTCGCTGTGGTCCTTCCTAGAGGAAGGATTAGGAAAGGGCATAAGGCGCAGCTTGCTGCGCCCATTGGTCTCATGTTATGTCCGTATCCTTCCTCTAGGAAGGACCACAGCGAAGCGGTGAGGTAGGTTTCCTCTCACCGACCGGGAGCGACCGGGCGCGACCCGCCGGGAGGAACACCCTGCGACCCGCCTGCGCCGGTGGTGCCGTCGCCGGCCAGCATCCGCTTCAGCTCTTCTTGATTTTGGGCGCGGCTCATCGCGTTCTCATAGGAGATCTTGCCTTCCATGTACAGGTTCCGCAGAGAGGCATCGGTCGTGATCATGCCGATGTTCGCCGAAGTCTGAATAATAGACGTGATTTGATGCGCTTTGGCTTCACGAATCAGGTTCCGAATGGCGGCGTTTGCGATCATGATCTCATACGCGCCGATACGCCCCCGGTTGGAGCTGGCCTGGTAGCTCGGCGTCGTCGGGATGAGCTGCTGGGAGATAATCGCCTGGATGTTGTTTGAGAGCTGAAGGCGCACCTGCCCCTGCTGCCCCGGCGGGAAGCCGTCCACGATTCGGTCCACGGAAGACGCCGCGGAGTTCGTGTGCAGTGTTCCAAAAACAAGGTGACCTGTTTCGGCGGCGGAGACAGCCAGCGACATGGTTTCCAGGTCGCGCATTTCGCCGACAAGAATGATATCCGGGTCTTCGCGCAGGGACGCCCGGAGCGCGTTGCCGAAACTCTTGGTGTCCATGCCCAGCTCACGCTGGTTGATGACCGACAGCTTGTGGTTATGCACAAACTCAATCGGGTCTTCAATTGTGATGATATGCTCGGACCGAGTTAAGTTGATTTCGTGGATCATTGCCGCCAAAGTCGTAGACTTGCCCGATCCCGTCGGCCCCGTCACCAGCACCAGGCCGCGCTTGAGATGCGTCAGCTTCTCGAAGATCTTCGGCATCTCCATGTCTTCGAGCGTCGGGATTTTGGTCGGGATCAGGCGCAGAGACGCGGCCACGCTGCCTTTATCTCGGAAGATATTGACACGGAAGCGGGCCTTCTTTTGCAGGGCATACGAAAAGTCCAGTTCCCAGGTGCTTTCGAACTTCTGGATCTGCTCATCGGTCAGGATGCCGTACATCATCTGCTGAATGTCCAGCGGCGACATATTTTCGTAGGGCGTCGGCTTCAGCTCGCCGTCGGCCCGGATGACCGGCGGAATGCCGGACGCGATATGCAGATCGGAGCCTTTCATCGCGATAATCAGGTCCAGCAGTTCGTCAATGTGCAGCTCCTGCACCGACTTCTTCTGGACTGGCTTCGCGGTCGGGCGCGGCTGGAACTGCGGCGTTGTCTGCCCATTGGTTTGGGGAGCCTGCGGCACGGTTGCCGCCGCGCCGTTCCCCATTGCTGCGATTGGTTCGGCCATAATATACTGCCTCTTTCACGAGACCCCTCCCGTCTCACAAGTTCGCCACCCTCCCCTGTTAGGGGAGGGCTTTCGGAAAAAAAGGCAAGAGGGCGCAGCAAGCAGCGCCCCTACGAACATCGCTCTTTTTCTGTGGCCCTCCCCTAACAGGGGAGGGTAGCGAACTTGTGAGACGGGAGGGGTTCTACTTTCTTCTTAGAACCCGGCGGTGAAGACAACGCGCATGACTTCGTCGGGAGTTGTCATGCCTTCCAGGATTTTGAGCAGGCCGTCTTCGCGCAGCTCGCGCATTCCATTGGCCTTTGCCGCGTCGCGGATGTCAGCGACCGGGGCGCGGCGCACGACAAGCTCAGCAATCTCCTCGTTCATGGTCATCAGCTCATACAAACCGACGCGGCCTTTGTAGCCTTTGTAGCGGCACTCTTCGCAGCCCTTGCCTTCGTAGAGTGTCACTTGTGCGTTCGGGTCTTCGGGCTTGTAGCCAAACTTCGAGAGGAAGTTCGCCGGAACCCGGTACGGCTCCTTGCAGTTCGAGCAGACTTTGCGGCACAAACGCTGGGCCATGATGCCCTGCACGGTCGCGGCGATCAAATACGTTTCAATGCCCATGTCCGCCAGGCGCATGACTGCCGACGGCGCATCGTTAGTGTGCAACGTCGAGAGAACAAGGTGGCCGGTCAAAGATGCTTCGACGGCGATCTGCGCGGTTTCGAGGTCGCGCATCTCTCCGACCATAATGATGTCCGGGTCTTGCCGCAGGAACGACCGCAGGGCTGTCGAGAACGTGAGGCCGGCCTTTTTGTTGATCTGCACCTGCGAGACGCCCGAAAGCTGATACTCCACGGGGTCTTCCACCGTGATGATGTTCTTCTCCACCGAGTTGATTTTGTGCAGGACCGAATACAGCGTCGTCGTCTTGCCGGAACCCGTCGGCCCGGTGGTCAGGAACATGCCGTTCGGCTGGGCGACGATTTCTTCCAGCTTCGCCTGCACTTCGGGCGTAAAGCCCAATTTATTGAGGCCAAGCAGAACACTGGTCTTGTCCAGAATACGCATGACGATCTTTTCGCCGAACATGGTCGGCAGACACGAGACGCGCATGTCATAGTCTTTGCCTTCATGCCGGACGGGAATACGTCCGTCCTGCGGGACGCGCCGCTCGGCGATGTTCAGCTCGGCCATGATCTTGAAGCGGGAAATGAGCGCGGCCTGAATATGCTTCGGCACGGTCATGGTCTCGTTCAAAACGCCGTCAATGCGGTAGCGGATGCGAACGCCTTTAATGCCCGGCTCGATATGAATGTCCGACGCTTTCTCGCGGATCGCCTGCATCATAATCGCGTGGGCGATACGGATAATCGGCGCTTCCTCCGAGATTTTTTCTAATCCGCCTTCGTCGTCTTCATCAATCCCTGACGAGCCAAGCTCGCCCAGCTCGTTCTTGATAGCGTCCTGAAGGCCACTTGCGGCGGCGGTCATGTCATGGCCGTTGCGGCCGCTTCCCATGCCGCTGCTTCCCGGCGTCAGGTCCGTCGTGCCATCTTCCGGTCTGATAATCGCTGGAACCTGCCCGTTGCCATTGCCGTTGACAACCGCGGGATAAGCGGAGCCGCCGTCGCGCCCATTGCCGTTCCCGTTTAAAGGGCCGGTAGTCGGCTTGCTGCCGCTGTACGCCTTGATGATGGCTTCTTCAATTTCGGACTTTGTCGCCAGCACGGACGTAATCTTGCACCGAGACACAAGTTTCACGTCGTCAAGGCCAACCGCGCCGGTCTTGACGTCGCCGATTGCGACCATCAGCCGGTTCGGGGTAGACGTGCTGTCGCGCTTGATCGGCAGGATGTTGTACCGCTTTGCGATATGCTCCGGCACCGATTTAATTGCCGCCGGCTCGGGCGACACTTTGCTGAGGTCCACGAACTTTAGCCCGAGTGTTTCCGCACGGGCCGAGGTCACGTCTTTTTCCGACGCGAGCTGCAAATCCTGAATAATCAGCCCCAGATCGCCGGGCGCACTTTTCTGCACTTCCCGCGCTTCCTGAAGCTTTTCTTCCGTCAGAACACCGCGCTCAACCAGCACTTCGCCAATGCTTTTTTTTGCCTGCATTACCATAGTGGAAATCTGCCTCCTTACGCAGCCTCTCCCGTCATATCGGTCCATTTCGTCAAATACAAGAAAAATAATGAAAAGAGCAATTTAGAAAAATCTGGGCAGAGAGTACGAAAGCAACGTATGAACATGCAGCACAGGCAGTGTCCATCATTATAACATAAACGCGAAATCCGGTCAAGTGGTTCCCTTTGCCCCACTTGCAAGGCCGCTTACTAACCGGGCAGACTGGCCCGAACCGCCTGTTCCATCACGGCCACCGGCATCTCCGAAAGCGGCCTGCCGGTCCAGATCGAGAGCGAAATCGCGCCCTGATACACGAGCATCCCGAGGCCGCTGAGCGTCTCGCATCCCGCCGAGTCCGCTTCCGCCAGCAGACGGGTCTGAGCCGGCACATAGATCAAATCGCAGACAAAGGGCTTGCCGCTAAACGCCTCCGGCGGCAGCATCGGCATTTCGCCGGTGCGCGGCTGCATCCCCAGCGAAGTCGTGTTCACCAGCAGGTCAAACGGTTCCGTCCCCATCCCCCACCCCACTGCCGCCGCTCTGCCGGGATACACTGAGTTAATCTTCGCCGCCAGCGCCTCGCTCCGCGCTTGCGTCCGGTTTGCAATCCGGCACCGGCTGCCGCGCGACGCCAGCGCCCAAGCCACTGCCCGCGCCGAGCCGCCCGCTCCCAGCAGATACACTTCGCGCCCCTGCGTGTTCTGCCCGGCGCTTTCCAGCGACTGCAAAAATCCCGCGCCGTCCGTGCTGTACCCGTACAACTTGCCGCCTTTATTGTGAATCGTATTGATCGACCCGATTTGCAAGGCTTCTTCAGAAACGACTGTGTATGGCAGCACTAGCTCTTTCAGTGGCACTGTGACGTTAACGCCCACCATACTTGTCGCACGAAGACCGGATACAGCAAACTCAACATTAATTTCGTCTGGGTCTACATCAAACGGCACATACACCCAATTGAGTCCTAGCTCTTGTAAAGCGGCATTATGCATTGCCGGAGACAGCGAATGCCCTACGGGATGCCCCCAAACGCCGACGACTTTTGTTGTTCCTGAGATGTTGGTCATTGTTAGCGGATTGCATTGTCCAAAGATCAGGAACCATTCGCATTGTTAATCCCGTTTACCCTGCGCTTCGGCTTTATGTCTCTTTTCCAACCATGAGAGTGCGACTGCACTCAATATAATCAACGGATGGGTAACAAGTAAGCTGTAGCCATGCCACAAGCTATACATGTAGATGTTTTGGCCGACTTGAGTGTAGTGGCTCTTAACACCTAAATAGTATCGTCCAGCCTGCACCATTCCATCGCCAGCATTTCCACCGATGCGGGAAGCTACTACAGAGAACACAAAGAAGTTCGCAAATCCCACAAGGATAAGTGCCTGACACAGATTTTTGATCTGTCTGGTATCTATAGCCCACATTACTCTACCCCGCAGAATATGCTCGCGTTTTCCCCTCATTGCAGGCGTAATGGTGACTATGTTGAACGCCAGTCGCCGCCCGCCATCAGGTTGGCGACCGACAAATCTTCGTCAATTTCCGGCCAGTGCAGGCTGATCCCACCGCCGCCGATTTCGACATTGGCCCTCTGCTCTGGTGTAGCCGCAAGGAGCCTCGGAAACCAAAGGAGAGGCACGGTGAGCATACGTCCATCCATAAGAAATACCTGCAATGCCTCGTCAGTGAACTCAACTGCATTGGCAAGCGCTGTCGTCGGTAAGTACGAGCGCTCAAATCTTGACTTAGTCGCTGAAATACTCATTCCATGCCTCCAGGAGTTGTGCTTGATGCTCTCTGATCAATTGCTCTATCTCGTTAAGCTCCCGCAAGCGGAACCCATGATTAGTTGCCAGTCGAACAGGGTCAAGCCAGAATTTAGATTCGTTCTCGCCTGCTTTGACATGAATATGGGGCGGCTCACGATTTTCGTTGCTGAAAAAGAAGAACCGGTAAGGGCCAATTTCGAGAACAGTTGGCATAGCGTTCTCACGACTTGCGGCGGGCGCGAGTAACAAGGAACACGGCAAGGCCAATCGCGGCGGCGATCACCCAGACCGAGCGGCGCTTGGCTTCCGGGGTGCGCGGGTCCGGCATCGCATCGAGCGCGGCCTCGACGGCAGCGGCGGCAGGCCACTGACCACTCTCACGCAGCCGCCGGATGACGCCATTTTCGACGTAGCGCACCATCTGGGTGGAGATAAACTCTTCTTTAGACAGCGCCGGGCGCAAAAGAATGGTGTGCAAGCCCAGGCGATTGCCGGCCAACACATCTGTGAAGAGCTGGTCACCGAAGACCGCCGTGTTGCCGGTGTCGGACCCCATCAGCTTCATGGCCCGCCGGAACCCGCCGGTGCGTGGCTTCTGTACCCGGTCCACAAACGGGATTTTCATGGTGTCCGCAAGCTGCTTCAGCCGCTCGGTGTGGATGGTGTTGGACGCGATGCAGATTTTGATGCCTGCGACTTCCAGCTTGGCGAGCCATTCAATCACGCCAGGCATGATCTCGTAGTGCTGCCACGGGACAAGCGTGTTGTCGAGGTCCGTGATAATTGCGGCGATCCCCTGCGCTTTCAGCTCGGCCGGATCGAGTTCTTTGATGGTCTCGACAACGCGGCTGGGGGTCAGATTTTTAAGTGTGTATAGCATAAGGTTAGAGTAAGGCCAGAGCGCTACGCCAAGAACGGTGGCATTGAGTCAAAAGCGATGGAGTAAACGCTCTCGCTGGGGAGCGTGGACGCTAAGGTCCCGCCTGTGCGGGACAAGATTAAAGCAACACGTTCATCATTCTTAACTCTTCCGCCACGCCCTCCGGGTAGCCAGTGCTGACCAGTGCAGTAGGTGGCGGCTTGGCGTCTGCGGTCCCCAGCGAGGACGTTTACATCCTCGTATGACACGTCTGCGTATGACCATGCCTGGCTATTGATCCTTCGCCCGAACCCGCGCAATGGCCTGGTCCTGCTGGGCCAGGGTCGTGCTGAAAATGTGGTGGCGGCCATCCGGGCCGGCGACATAATACAAATACTTCACCGGAGCCGGATGCAGCGCGGCCTGAATGCTGGGCAGGCCGGGACAGGCAATCGGCGTCGGCGGCAGGCCCGGATGCAGGTAAGTGTTGTAGGGAGACTCTACCCGCAAATCGGCGTAAAATAAGCGGGCTTTATGCGCCGGCAGCGCATACTGCACCGTGGCGTCGCATTGCAGCCGCATTCCTGCCTTGAGGCGGTTCAAGTAGACGGCGGCGACAAGCGGACGGTCGCTGTTCACCTCGGCTTCGCGCTCCACCAGCGATGCCAGCGTGATTGTTCCCGCCAGCCCGCCCGGCACACGCGCCGCTGCCGCGCCGTAGGGCTTTACCACTCGCGCATCAAAGTTTGCCGTCATCTGCTGGATAATCTCGCGCGGCGTCGCGCCTTTCGGGATCGTATAAGTATCGGGAAACAGATAGCCTTCTAAACTCACGTTTGGCGGAGTCCAGCCATGCACGGCAAATGTTTTCCCCTGCGTCTCGGCCAGCGTCAGGAACTGCGTCTCGTTCACCAGGCCGGCGTCCGCCAGACGCCGGGCGATCTGCCGGACCGTGAAGCCTTCGGGAACCGTGATGGCATTATTGGCGGTCTCGCCCAGCGCCATCAGAGCCGCAATCTGGCGCGGCGGCATTGCTGGGGACACAAGGTAGCGCCCGGTGTGCATCTCCCCCGAAAGATGGTCCATCCGGCTCGCCAGCACAAACGAAATCGGGCTGCGGACCAGATGCTTCCGGGCCAGTATTTCCCCGATTTGCCGCGCACTCTTGCCCGGCGGGATTGTCACCAGCACCGTTTCGGCGTTCGGGTTGCCCGACACCGGCCCTAAAAGCTCAATCGTGTAAGCAATCCCAAAGACAGTCGCGAGGGCCACAACAAGAAGCAGCACCAGCAGCGACGCACTGCGCTGCACCCGCCGAGGAGTATGAGTGATTGGGGTATGAGTATGACGACGTGAATTCATAATCGGGCTAGGCCTCCGGCACTTCTGCCTTCAGCCCAAGCGAAAAGCGGGTGCCGTTGTCTTCATCGTAGTAGTCGCCGAATTCTTCCACCCAATCGCCATAGGCCCAGCGCAGTTCGTCTTCCATTGGCCTGATAATTCGCGTGGAGCGTACCGTTTCTTCCCTGTCGTTGTGCTCGGCCACAGCAATTTCTAGGCCTGCTCCGTGGAAGCGGTCCAGCTTCACGCACTGCCAGTAGAGGACTTTGTACGCATTGTGGCTGACCAGAGCAAGTACTTTTTCCTTCTGCTCGGCGGTGAAGCCCTCGAACTCGACTTGCTCGGCGACAATCTTCTCAGCAGACTCGATCAACACATCCACGCAGGCGACCATTGTTGCTCCAAACAGGGATCGTGCGAGATGCTTGCGTTCAGCCTCATCGGCTGGCAGAAACAAATAGCTGTCTTCATAAACGAGGCTTTGATAAAGGGCATCGCGCTTTGACATGATGGGTATCCTTCTGGCCATGCCAGGGCTTCGCGTGGCTAACTTGCCGCTTCGAGAGATTGCCGGATGTCCTTAAACAGCAGAAACAGGTGCAGCGAGTTTATCGGCGACGGCTCCATGGCGAACTGAAGGTAAAAAGCGCGGGCTGACTCGTCTTTGGCATGAACCAGGAAAGCGCGGCCTCCGATTGCCTCAGCGCCCGACAACGCGCGGCGCAGGGCATCTCGAAACAAGGCGCGGCCTAATCCTCTTCCCTGCTCGGCGCGGTCTACGGCGAACCGTGCCATCAAAATCACCGGCACGGGGTAACGGCCCTGTCCCTTGACGATGCGGGCCGGGGCTTCGTCCGGCACCACCGAACCAGGAGCAAGGCTGTAATAGCCGATGACGCGCTCGCCGCGCGTCAAAACGTAAGTTCTCGCTCCTCCGCTGGCTTGATTTTGCAGGGCGTACTGAGTCAGAAAGTCATTGAGCGGCTTCGCGCCGCAGTCAAAGCTTCTCACGTCATGGCTTTTTGTCAGTAAAATAGGAAGATTTAACGGCTCATCGGGCATTAAAAACTTCCGGCTCCTGGAACAGCTCCTGTAGGGCAGGAATAACTTTTGGCGGCTCCTCCAGGCGGTGGCAGAACGCTTCCCACTGGTCAGCAGAAAGCCGGTACTCGGTTTGATCCACCACAACCGCGCTGGCGGCCTCCAGAGAAGCTTGCAGAACAAATTGGCTCACGTTCGTGCGGCGCAGCCGCGCGGCCTGGGCTAAAAGTGCCTTCTCCGATTCCGTTGCCCGAATCGAAAGTCGTTTCTCTTTGTTTAAAACGTCTGTGGTCTGAGGCATGGTCTTTCTCCCCGTGCTGAAGTAGCAAAGATTATACCATTTTGTACGCCCATTGTACGACTGGCATCAAATTGATGCCACGCCTATGTCAGCGTGTCGCGCGAGGCATTTGTCGCCCGGCGGTGCATCAAATAGCTTTCTAAGATCAAAGCGGCGGCAGTCTGGTCAATGCGGTCCCGGCGCTTGGCGCGGGAGACGCCCTGGGCGATCAAGATTTCTTCCGCTTCCACGCTTGTGAGGCTTTCGTCCCAGAAGACAATCGGTACAGGAAGGATATTCGCCAGCGCTTTAGCGAATCCCTGCGTTCTTTGCGCCTGCGGCCCGACTTCGCCGTTAAGTGACAGCGGCAAGCCGACGACGATGCCTTCCGCCTCCTGCTCCACAGCCAGCGCCGCCACCGCCGCCACGTCGCGCTTGAGGCTGCCGACCCGCCGGACCAGCCCGACAGGGAACGCCGCGATTTCCAGCGAGTCGCAGACGGCAACGCCAATCCGCACTTCTCCAATGTCAAGGCCGAGCAGACGCATGGAAATCCTCTAAATACAGCCCGTGCAGCAGCAGAAGCGCCAGGCACTGCAAAACCAAAATCGCAGCCACAATGCCGGAGTCGTTAAAGAAGAGCGCGACCAGACAGCCCCACAGCCCTGCTTTGAGAATCGCCTCCTCACGGGGCCGAATACTCAGATACGCCGTCACCTGACGCCACAAGAACTTGCGGAGCGCAAAACCCAGCCCGGCAAACGCAAGCAGGCCCAGCAGCGTTCCCGGATGCAGCGCCACCCGCACGGCAAGCCCCAGCTTCCGCAGGCTGACCCCAGCAATGTACCCAAACCGGCCTGACCCGAGCGCGTCCGCTGCCGTTTCCAAATGCGTTCGCCGCAGATGCAGCACCGGCGTCAAGAATGCCCACAGAAAGACCAGCGCAAAGCCGAGCGCGATGCTGCCAAGCAAATGCGTCCAGCGCACCGGGCGGCTTTGAAGCAGCCGCCAGGCAACCACAAACGTCGCCGTTGCCGTCACCGCCCCGCCCGCTTTCGCGCCGAACGCCGGGAACGACAGCACAAACGTCACAAACGCAAACCACGCAATCAGCAGAGCCTGGGAGACTCTTTCCGCCCGCGTTGGGGCTTGCATCTTTTCCGCCCAGGTCAGCAGTGCCGGGTCACGGCGGTAGCGGCGTCCCGGCCAGAGCACCGCCAGCAGCGCCCCGCCAATCAAAACGCCCATGTACTCGTTGCCGATGCCATAAAAGCGAATGCCGGACAGCGCGTACTCACTGAGTGCGGAGTTTGAGATCAAATGCGTCCCCGTCAGTCCATCCAGCACCAGCACCACCGCGGAAACGCTGAAAATGACAATCGGCGACGGCAGCAGCGCCAGCAGGCCGACCGAGACGGCGATGGTCAGCAGATACTCGCTGACCGTGCGCGGTCCCACCAGCGGAGCCAGCAGCAGCGCCAGCGGCCAAGCTGATAGTACTCTCAGCCCATAACGCGCCGCCTGCCCCACCCATCCCGCCATTCGGCCCGTCAGATAGAGTACCAGTCCGCTGAAGACAATTGTCCCCGCGACAATCCCGACCGCCCAGAAGATCGCGTTTTGCGCTTCCTGATTGAGCCGCACCAGGCGATCCAGACGAACAAGCGCGGCATCTGAAACCGAGACGGGCCGCGCCGGAGCGCCGGTCATCTGCACGGGCGCGGGAACATGCAGCGCGGACAGCAGCGTCGGCGCGAGGTCACGCGAGGCGATTAGCCCCGGCGTCTGCGTCGTATCCGACATCAGCGAGCCGGGTGGACCACTGTGCAGCGCAAGAAACGGCGTCAGCGAGTTCCAGGAGCCATTAGAGAGCACCGGCGGCGCGGGAACAACGACATAGACCGGGCCATGCAGACGGCTCACGCGGCCCAAGTAGTCATCCAGCGCCCGCAGGGCGCGTTCCAGGTGCTGGGTGTAAGCCGACGGCAACAGAAACCCACGCTGGTTCTCACGATCCAGGCGCTCAAAGTCGCCGAAGTCCACCACAACGAGATCGGCGAGCCGAAATGTTTTAAGCGTCGCTGCCCACAGCCGCGCCGGGTCTTCCCGCTTGCCGCCCGGTGCCAGCGGGTCAGCAAGGGTGCCGCCGCTGCCGGAAAAAGTCGGCGTCGGCAAGAGCAGAAGCGCGGGCCGGTACTGCCCTGTGTCGTCGCCATCGTCGTTGCCGATCAGCGCCGTTGAGACCCGTGCCCGGAGCAGAGCATCCGCCATCAGGCCCTGCGACTTATCCCCCATGCTAATGCTGTCGCCCGCGCCGAGCGACGCATACGCCGCCGCGACCGGGTCCGGCTTTCGCGCCAGCCCCGGCGACATCAGCGCCAGTGCGCCCTCACGTCGCATCCGGGCAAAGTTCGGCAGATCGGGACGGGTTACATCAGCCAGCGTCAGATGGTCGGCGACAATAACTAAGACTTGCGGACGGGCTTGAGCGGGGAGGGTCAGGAAAAAAATGAAGAAGAGAAGCCCCCACCCCCGGTACTTCGTCCCAGATACGCAGTAATGCCGTCTTCGGCATACCCCTCCCCCGTTCCGGGAGAGGGGTAAGACTTGGGGAAAGCGCTCCGCCTCTTCAGCTTCTTTCACCCCTCTCCCACGAAGTGGGGGAGGGGTCGGGACGAAGTACCGGGGGTGGGGGCCTCTCACGCCCCCGCCATCTCGCCAACCAGACGCCCCGCAGTCGCCAGCGCTTCGGCCAGACGGCCCGGCTCTTTCCCTCCTGCCTGCGCGGCGTCAGGCCGTCCCCCACCCCCACCGCCGACGATCGGCGCGGCGGCTTTCACAAGATTACCGGCGTGAACGCCCCGCGCTACCAGGTCTCTAGAAACCCGCACGACCAGCGAGACTTTGCCGCTGTCGGTGCCGCCCAAAATGACGACGCCCGATTTGAGTTTGTTCAGCGCTTCTTCGGCCAGCGTTCGCAGCGTATCGGCATCGGCATTTCCAGTGACACTCTGCACGATGAGCGGGAAGCCAAAGTTAGTCTTGGCTACGGCAATCAGCGTGTCTACCTGACCGCCGGCCGCCGCTTTTTGCAGCGCGTTCAGCTCGCGCTCTTTTGTCTTCAGCTCCGCTTGCAGCTTTTCCACCGATGCTGGGGCGTTCACGGGCGTTGTTTTCAGTGATGCGGCGATGTCGGACAGCAGACGTTCTTGATCCAACGTCCGCATCAGCGCGGCTTTGCCGGTGACGGCTTCAATGCGCCGGACGCCCGCCTGGCTGCTGCCTTCGGAGATGATCTTGAACAGACCCGCCTGGGACGTGTGCGCGAGATGCGTTCCGCCGCAGAACTCTAAGCTGTATTCGCCGGCCTCGACCACGCGCACGATGTCACCATACTTTTCGCCGAACAGCATGGTCGCGCCCATGTCTTTGGCTTCGGCAATCGGCTTCTCGAATATTTGGACCGGCAGATCGTCCAAAATCTTTTCGTTGACTAAGCCTTCTACCTGCCGCGCCTCGTCGCCCGTCAGCGACTTGTCATGCGAGAAGTCGAAGCGCAGCCTATCGGGAGCAACGAGCGAGCCGCGCTGCTGGACATGCGGCCCCAGCACCATTTGCAGCGCTTTATGCAGCAGATGCGTCGTCGTGTGGTTGCGCTGAATGCTGGCCCGGCGGCCTTCGTCAATCTGCGTGTCTACGGTGTCGCCGACGCGCAGCTCTCCCACCGTGATTGTCGCCGTGTGGAACCAGTAGCCGCTGTCTTTTTGGGTGTCTGAGACTTCCGCCGCGCCGCTGTCGCCATGAAGCTGCCCGGTGTCGCCGACCTGCCCGCCGGCTTCGGCGTAGTATGTCGTCTGATCCAGCACAATCTGCACCGTCTCGCCCTCGCCGGCGCTGTCCACTAAGCTGCCGTTTTGGAGGATCGCAACAATCTGTCCGTGCGTCCGCGCTTCCGAGTAGCCGAGAAATAGCGTCTTGGGAACGTCTTTCTCCCGAAGGGCCGGCACAATGCTGTCCGCGAACACTTCGCGCATTTTGCCGCCTTCGGAGACTAAGAGGTGCTGCTGCCAAAGCTCGTCGTACCGAGCCATGTCTACCGACAGCCCGGCCTCGGAGGCCAGCTCGGCGGTCATCTCCACGGGGAAGCCATACGTCGTAAACAGCGTGAACGCATCGTCGCCCGTGACCGCGCCGCTGTCCAGCAGCGACTGCAAGCGGGCCGTGCCGGATTCCAGCGTGTGCCTAAATTGCTTTTCTTCAATGATCGCGTAGCGCAGGATCGTTTCGCGTTTGGCTTCCAGTTCCGGGTAATCGGCCTTACGCTGATTAATGACCGTCGGCAGCATCTGCTCCAAAATTGGCGTTTCAATGCCCAGCGTCCGGCGGCCTGCTAAAATCGCCCGGCGCATCAAGCGGCGCAAAACATAGCCGCGCCCGACATTCGACGGCAGAACGCCGTCGGCGAGGCAGAACGCCGTCGCCCGAACATGGTCAGCCACCCGCCGGAACGCGATGTCTTTCGGGTCATCATCTTGGCTTGTATACTGAAGCCCCGACAACTGCTCCAAGTGGCGTAAGATTGGCGCGAAAAGGTCCGTCTCGAACGGCCCACGCAGGCCGGAAATGACCGCCGTAGTCCGCTCCAGGCCCATGCCTGTATCAATGTTGCGGTGCGGCAGGGGGGTCATGACGCCGCCGTCATTTCGATCAAATTGCTGAAAGACGAGGTTCCAGATCTCCAGCCAGCGCTTGTCGTCCCACTCGCCGTCGGGGGTCGGCGGCAGGTGCGCCTGCGTGTCGTAAAAGATCTCCGAACACGGCCCGCACGGCCCGTTCGGGCCTTTAGTGATGACGCCGGCTGGCCAGTAGTTGTCGTCCTCACCCTTCCGAAAGATTTTCGCGTCAGGCATTCCAGCCTTGATCCATAGCCTGTGTGCCTCGTCGTCTTTCTCGAACACTGTTACCCGGACGTTTTTGAGGTCCAGCTTCAGCACGTCAAACAAAAACTCCCAGGCGTAGGCGATGGATTCGGCCTTGAAGTAGTCGCCGAATGAGAAGTCACCCATCATCTCAAAGAACGTGCAGTGCGACGTGTCCCCGACATCTTCAATGTCCGTGGTTCGAAGGCACTTTTGCGCCGTTACCGCGCGAGGCGCAGGCGGCGTTTGCAGCCCCAGAAAGTACGGCTTAAACTGCACCATGCCCGCCGACGTGAACAGCAGGGTCGGGTCATTGGGAACCAAAGAGTCCGAAGGCAGCCGCTTCGCTGCCTTGCCCTCAAAGAACTCCAGATATTTTCGTCTCAGTTCGCTGCCAAGCATAAAGGTCTCCACGATGAAAAAGCTGATAGATGACACAGATTATAGCACAAAACGCGGCGCGGCTTGGAATCAGGCACGAGGACGCAAATTAGGGCGGGAAGTGGTAGAGTCTTTGGAAGATGCCGGGGTTGTAGAAAACCCCGGCAAGAGTGTGTCCCTCGGACAAAGATTAGAGCCGAGAAAGTCAGGTTTGTCCGTGTCCGAAGGACATTTCCTGCCGGGGTTTTCTACAACTCCGGCACTTCCTCCACGAAAAGAACAACCGATGATCCTGCAAAGTTACTTGCGAACAGCCGGCACGCTGGCGGCACTGGCGGAGACCTACGCCATCAAGTCCGTGCGCCACCAGACCTACCCGAACCTTGTTCTGTTCAAGTACAGCCAGATCGCCTCCGACATGAGCCTGCCGATTGTGCAGGAAAGCCGGGGCGTGGTGCTGGACGAAAACGACGACTGGCGCATCGTCAGCCGCGCTTATGAAAAATTCTTCAACTACGGTGAGCCGAACGCCGCCGAAATCGACTGGGCGACGGCGGTCGTGCAGGAGAAAGTGGACGGCTCGCTCTGCACCGTCCATGAGTATGCCGGAGAATGGCACGTCGCCACCACCGGTAGCCCGGATGCCAGCGGCCCGGTCAACAGCAGCGATACGACTTTTGCCGCGCTGTTCTGGCAAACGCTGGGACTGTATCTCGGCGAGGATTGGGACACGCCGCCCTGGGAGAGTCCCGACTGGTGCTATTTGTTCGAGCTGACGGCCCCGCAGAACCGCGTCGTGGTCAACCACCAGGCGGCGAGCCTGACCCTGCTCGGCGTCCGGGACCGGTTAAGCGGGCAGTGGGTGAAGACTTCGGGCGCGGTCATGGCGCAGGTTGTACCGGTCGTGCGCGAGTTTCCGCTGCAGTCGTTCGCCGACATTCACGCCACGTTTGACACGATGGACCCGCTTCAGCAGGAGGGCTACGTTGTCGTTGACGCTTCGGGAAACCGGGTTAAAGTCAAGCACCCCGGCTACGTCGCCCTGCACCACATGAAGGACGGCATGACGCAAAAGTCCATCTTGGAAGTCATTCAGCGGGGCGAAGTGCCGGAAGTCACCGTGCATTTCCCCGAGCTTGCCGAGGCGTTCAACCAGGTTAAATCAAGGTACGACGCGCTTGCGCTGGCGATTGACACGGCATATTTTCCGATCAAAGACATTGAAACCCAGAAAGATTTCGCGGCCCAAGCGTTGGCGTTCCCCTACTCTGCCGCGCTGTTTGATCTTCGCAAAGGCAAGGCAGCGGACGGCAAAGATTTTCTCGCCAAAGCGATGCTGCCCAGCCTCATGCGCCTGCTTGATCTAAAAGAAGAACCGAGAGAAGACATAAGTGCGGAATAAACCACTATGCAGGAAGGAGACAGAGGAAGTTGTTTTCCGTTCTTTATGAGAGACTGACAATAAAGGTAGGCAGCCATAAATAAAGCACAGGCGCAGATGCAGCCCGATGAACAGGCGGCGGACTATGATGCAGTTTTAACCGAGGTTGCGGGATTGCTGGAAGCTGCTCGCCGTGCGGCAGCCCGGTCGGTCAACGCCGTGATGACGGCAACCTACTGGCAAATCGGGCGGCGATTAGTGGAAGTGGAGCAGCAGGGACAGGGTAGAGCGGAATACGGGGAGCGGCTTGTCGAGCGGCTTTCTGAGGACTTGACCGCCCGCTTCGGACGCGGCTTCGGCCAGCGCAATTTGGAGCAAATGCGGCTCTTTTATCGGGTTTGGCAGATTCCGCAGACAGTGTCTGCGGAATTGGATGAGTCGATAATCCAGACGGTGTCTGGACAATTCGACATGCTTGCTTCGCAGTTCCCGCTGCCGTGGTCGCATTATGTCCGTCTTCTATCAGTTGGATCAAAAGCGGCGCGGGCATTTTATGAGACCGAATCCCTGCGCGGCGGCTGGTCCGGGCGGCAGCTTGCGCGTCAGATCAGTACGCAGTTCTACGAGCGGACGGCGCTGTCCAAAAACAAAGCCGCCATGCTGACTCAAGGCGCGGCTCCGACGTTTGAAGACGCCGAAACGGCGGAAGCGGAGATCAAAGACCCATTCGTGCTGGAGTTTTTGGGCCTACGGGACGAGTATTCCGAGAACGATCTGGAAGAAGCGTTGATCCGTCACCTGGAAACATTTCTGCTGGAACTCGGCCCGGACTTTACGTTTGCCGCGCGTCAGAAGCGGCTGCGGGTCGGGGATGCCTGGTTTCGAATCGACTTGCTGCTGTACCATCGCCGCCTGCGCTGCCTAGTTATCATAGACCTGAAAATCGGCGAGTTCAGCCCTGCCGATGCCGGTCAGATGAACCTGTACGTCAACTATGCTGCCGAACACCTGACCCTGCCGGGAGAGAACCGACCCATCGGCCTGATCCTTTGCTCCAAGCCAAATGCAGCCGTTGCCCACTACGCGCTGGAGGGGCTTGGAAACCAGATTTCAGCGGGAGAGTACCGGCTGGCGCTCCCCGACCCCACGCAGATCGAAGCCGAACTCGCCCGGACACGCCGCCTCTTGGAAGGCCAACAGGTGGAGGACAGCGCGAGTGTTTCTTGACTTAGTACCCCGTTTTGTGCCATAATATAGGCTGTTTTAACGTATTTGCTATGCCCGGAAGCCTCGCCTCCTCCCGGTGTCGCCCTTGCGACTAAAGGAAGAAAATCGCCATGAATGACGCCCCCATACCCCAAGATGAACCCGTAAACGAACCCACGGAAGAATACTCGGAAGATTATACGCTCGTACTCGACCAGCGGGAAGGCGAAGCGCAAGACGAAGCGAAAATTGACGAAGACCAGAGGCAGGAAGTCGCGCCGCCGGTGTTTGTGCCGAAGCCATTAGTGGCGATTGTTGGACGGCCCAATGTCGGCAAGTCCACGCTGTTTAACCGGCTCGTCGGCAAGCGCATCGCGATTGTAGATGACGCGCCCGGTATCACGCGCGATAGGCTTTACGCGGAAGGCGACTGGAACGGGCGCGAGTACACGCTGGTGGACACCGGCGGCATCCAGATGTTTGACCCGGACCCGCTGCGGTCCCAGATACGGATGCAGGCCGAGATCGCGATGGAAGAAGCCGATGTCATTGTCTTAGTGGTAGACACGACGGTCGGGCTGACGTCCGATGACCAGGAACTTGCCAATGCCCTGCGCCGCTCGCCCAAGCCGCTGATTGTGATTGCCAACAAAGTGGACAACGGCGACCAGGAAAACCGAAACGTCGCGGAAGTCTACGCGCTTGGCCTACCCCATGTGTTTCCCGTCTCGGCGCTGGGCGGGCGCGGCGTCGCCGACGCTTTAGACGCCATTGTCGAGCGGTTCCCGCCCGCCCCTCAGATGACGGAGAACCCGCCGGAAGATGACCGGATCAAGATTGCGATTATCGGGCGTCCGAATGTCGGCAAATCGTCGCTGCTGAACTCGATTTTAGGCGAGGAACGCGCGATTGTGTCCCCCATCGCCGGCACGACCCGCGACTCCACCGACACGGCGTTTGTGTACCACTCGCCGCAGGGGGACCGCGAAGTCGTGCTAATTGACACGGCAGGAATTCGCCGGGCCGGCAAGATTCAGGGCAGCGTGGAGTATTACACAGTGCTTCGGGCCGTGCGGGCGATTGAACGCGCGGACGTGGTCATGCTGGTCGTAGACGGCAAAGACGGCGTCACCGACGGTGACAAGCGGGTCGGCGGCTACGCCCATGAAGCGGGCCGGGCGGCGATCATTGTAGTCAACAAGTGGGACCTGGGCCGCAAAGAAGTGTTAGAAGAAATGCCCGGCCAGAACCCGATGAGCGTTTTCTCCGAAGAGCTGCGCGACGGGATGCACTTTCTCGCCTACGCGCCGCTGGCATTTACGTCGGCGACAACCGGCAAAGGCGTTCCCGCCGCCGTCGAAGCGGCGCTCGACGCCGCCGAAGCGCACTCCATGCGAATTCCGACCGGCGAGTTGAATCGAATCGTCCGGGACGCCGTAGACGCGCATCCGTACAACGAAAAAGGCAAGTCGCTCAAAATCAAGTATGCGACCATGCCGACCGTCAAGCCGCCGACGATTGTTTTGTTCGTCAACGACCCGGAGCTGATGCACTTTTCGTATCTGCGCTACTTAGAGAACCGCATTCGGGAAACCTACTCGTTTGAGGGAACACCATTGCGGATACAAGTCCGAAAGGCCGCCAAAGACAAAGCGGAAGAAAAAAGCAAATGACCTACCACCTTGCTTCGCAGGGTCCTTCCTAGAGGAAGGATTAGGAGAAGAGCAAGGTCGCCATCGCCATTCGTTCCTAATCTTCCCTTTAGGGAGGACCCTGCGAAGCAAGGCGGTAGGTCTCCGGACGACCTTCGAGAAAGAGCAAATGACCCAACTCGCGCAGATGCGCTTTGCTAGTGCTTCCCGTCCTGAAGCGCACGGCCTGCTGATCCTTCACGACGATGGCACTCTGCAAGTCGTGCCGAGCGACGCAATGCGCGATGGCTTGTCCGATTTAGAAGAAGACGCCCTGCGCCGGGCGCACCTCTTCGGCACGAGTCTGGGCCTCGGCTTGATCACCCTCGGCTTGGTCGCAATCGGAGCCGGCTGGGCCTATGGCCGGATTTTCGGTAGGCTTGGCTACACTCTCAGCCGCCCGCGCCCGGTAGACGCCGTTTCGCTGTCCCGCGCCGGCGGCGGCGTTCGCCTCACGATGCGCGGCACCAGCCGCCTGCACATCATCCAGCTTGCCTGGAACGCCGATGAAGTCCAGCCTGCCGAGGCCGAAGCATTCCTGGCAAAGTGCGCGGAAGTGCGCGGCAAATAGCAGCGTGGAACCGGCACTGAGAAGTAGAATAGCATTCTTATTCTTCAGTCACGAAGTGACTTTCATTCCAAAGTAGACCGGCACTTCCAGTGCCGGTTTTTTAGTCAAATTCCACCTCTGCCGGCAATGCTTATTCAATTCACGAATGACCAGAGTTATGTTTGGAGTGAGTTCACTCTCGAAGACATGGAGGATCACTCCTACTGGGTCTTTGATGTCGAAGCGACCGGCATTGACGCTGCTACCGAGCAAGTAACGCAGATTGGCGGCGTCCGCGTTGCCGGCAGCCAAGCAGACTTCACTTCAACATTCGTCAGCTATGTTCGTCCGAACAAGCCCATTCCGCAGAAGATACAAACGCTCACAGGCATTACGCCAGAACAAACCGAAACAGCGCCGGTATTTGCGGAGGCCTTTCCGCGCTTTCTGGAGCGATGCCGCGGCCATATCTTGGTCACTCAATGTGGATATGAGTTTGACTATCCGCTCCTAGAAACAGAGTGCCGAAGGTGTGGCCTAATCTTTCCCGACTTTATCCGGCTCGATACCAAAGCGTTTTTCGCCTTTCTGCATCCCGAGCTGGATCAAACCTTCTCAACAGACTTCTTGGTGTCCTACTATGCGCTTGACACCGCCGGGTTGAACCGCCATGACGCTTTAGGGGATGCGCTGCTCACCAGCCTTATCTTCTGTGCAGAACTGGCCGATGCCAGGAAACAGGGTCTCACTGCAATCAAGCTGGCGCAGCCGATCACGATCAAGCGGTTCCAACTGCCGCCGCTGTGACCGAACCGCCAGGGACCGAACAATGTGCTGCGCCGAAGCTTCCATAACCAGCAAGTTTTAGTCCCAGCAGGTACGGGTATCAAGCCAGCAAACGTATCTTAAGACTGGGGCTTCCGTGACGTCTTCCGTATCATCACCGGCATCTTCCGAAGCAGCATCGCAAGAGGACTGCTGCCGGCTCCTGCTAACGGCGGCCCGGCTTTTGCATGAGAACGGGGAAGAAACTCACGGTACGCTGACCGCGTTTCAGCGGCTCAGCGAGCATTTAGGGGTCAAAGCAACGCTGCTTCCGGCCTGGGGCGAGCTGTTCCTGCAAGTAGACGGAGAGCGAGTGCGGGTTGCCGCCGCCACGCCGTCGAACATCAACATGAACCGGGTTGTGGCAGCCCTGGACACGATTGACGCGGTTTGCGCTGGACGCCTCACCGACACCGAGGCGAAAGCGGCGCTGGAGGCCGCTGGACGTGCGCCGGAGTCTCCACTCTTTTTGTTCGTCCTCGCCTGCACTGTCGGTGCCGGGGCGCTTGTCATCATCAACGGCGCAGTGCATCCCCTCATCATCGGCGTTGTCATGCTCTGCGCGGCGGTGGGCGCACTATTGCGAAAAGGGATGGCTCGGCTGCCTCTAAACTCTGTAGTACAAATCTTCGCCGCGTCCCTGCTGGCGGGCAGCGTCGGCGCACTGGCAATTGCCTGCCACATCAGCTCAACGCTGCGGCTGATCGCGTTGGGGCCGCTGCTGGTCCTGGTGCCGGGGCCGGCTATCCTCAACGGCATCTTCGATTTCGATGCGCTCCGGCTGCCGCTCGGGGCCGCCCGTCTGGGGTTCGGCCTTTTGACAATCCTAGCGATCTGCACCGGCGTTCTCATTGGCCTGAGCTTCGGCGGAACGGACCTGCCGACGAACCTGCCAACCCGGATCAACCCACTATGGCTGGATGTTCTTTGCGCCGGCATCGCCGCCGGGTCGTATGGCATCTTCTTCTCCATGCCGCTGCGGATGCTAGGCTATCCGGTGCTGATCGGCATGCTGGCTCACGCTTTCCGCTGGTGGGTGATTTCCAAGATGGGCCTGAGTAATGCCATGGGGGCAGGCTTTGGCTGCCTTTTGGTCGGCGTCGTCTTGGTGCCGATTGCCTCCCGGCTCCGTCTGCCATTCGCTGCGGTCGGGTTTGCGTCGGTAGTGTCTATGGTGCCGGGCAGCTACTTGTTTCGGATGGGCGGTGGCCTTGTGCAAATCCAAAAAGATGCCGGAGCCGCGCCGCTGCCGCTCATTGGCGGGGTTTTGTCCGACGGCACCACGGCACTGGCAACGATCATCGCCATGACGCTTGGCCTGCTGGTGCCGATCAAACTCTACGAGCACCTCGGCAAAAAGAAGACGCAGTGAAGAGTCTGCAAGTGATTTCTTGTCATTGGTTCCAATGCATTTTATCTTTAAACGAAGACAGCCGCTATGTTTAAGGTCAGTTGCTCCGGGATAAAAAGACCCTGCTGCTTGATTGTAGGATAAGCAGTGCTTGCCGTGCGGCTTCTTAGGAGACAATGCAGCATGTTTTGCGTTCGCTCTGACCCACTTTTGCTGTGTGCCCGTCTCGCAGATGCAGTAAAGCTTAATGATGTTCCCATTTCCAAAAAGAGTTTGGGATAACTTTTGCAGGGGAGGAAAAAGACAGAGACAACTCAAGATGAACCAGGCGCAGCTTCATTAAGACCCATTGATACCGCTTTATATCGCAGCAAAGAACGCTCACCGTACAGCACCGGCAAACATGTCGACGCTGTACGACCACAGACGGCTCATTGCTTAACACCAATCTCTGCACAATCTCGTGTAGAGGCTCGACACCTCGTGTCAATGTCAACGAAAAGGAACCCATTATGCCGATTTACAATTCTTCCAACATCCCTGACCGCGTTGAGGGGAGCAACAAAGACCCGGAAATCGCAGAATGGCTCAAGAATGGGCCGGTTCTCGGTGCCCACAAGCCAATCCATGTCCAGCGGCGTGAACACGATGCGTTCATCGACAAGGAAAAGCCGCCGATCGGCCGGATTGAGCATCTTGGGGTTGATGGTCCTCATAGCACTATTCCAGTGCGCGTCTACTACCCGTCGAAGCCCGGCCCTGCCGAAGGTGCCGCCCTAATCTACCTGCACGGCGGCGGCTTCGTCGTCGGCTCTTTGGACCAGTTCGATACAGCAATGCGCCGCTTTGCTGAGGGAAGCGGAGCGCAGGTATATTCTGTTGGCTACAAGCTGGCACCGGAGTATCAGTGGCCGGTCCAGATAGAGGAAGGTGAGTTCATCGTACGCTGGCTGCATGAGAACGCCAATAGTCGGGGCGTCGATCCAAACCGTATTGCTCTCGGCGGCGACTCCGCCGGCGGGAACATGACTTGCACCATTTCTCTGAAGCTGCGGGACGAAGACGGGCCGAAGCTGGCCTTGCAGATGCCGCTATACCCGGAAGCCGCCATGCCGTTCAACACGCCGGCAGGTGTCGAGAATAGGTCTGGCGGTTATGTGGATACGGCGGGAGTTCTCCTTTTCGTTTGGTCCCTGCTGCCGCAAGGCTGCGACTACTCGCAGCCGTATGTGACGCCGCTTAACGCGCCCGATCACTCCAACCTGCCTAAAGCCCTTCTCGTGACTTGCGGCTTTGACATGCTTCGTGATGTCGGTCACGCTTACGCCCAAAAGCTGGCGGCGGCAGGTAACGACCTGACGTATGTGCATTATCCTGAGCTTCCGCATGGGATTATCCAGATGACCACTCACTCTAAAAAGTGCCTTGAAGCGACTGAGGAGATCGCGCGGCTTTTAGGAGATGCGCTTAAGGCTGGGTGAGGATACTGTATTTCCTCTGGAAGAGCACTCTCAACTCGGCCTGGACAGACTGATCCCGCACACGGCGAAGACGTTATTGAAGCTCACACAGCCGCACTGGCAGGGGCCTGAAGCCTCCACCAGCGCGGCGCAGGAGAACGCATCGGCGAAGTTTTAACGCTCACCTAGAAAGGACAACGGACATGCGAGGCGTGATACTGACCGACATCCACGACGTCCAAGTTCGCGACATTCCCGACGCCGAGATCAAGGACAGTACGGACGTGCTGATGCGTGTCACCTCGACGGCGATCTGCGGGACGGATCTCCATTTTTACGATGGCCGGATGCCGTACAACGGGCACCTGATCGGGCACGAGCCGCTCGGAGTGGTGGAGGAGGTCGGTGACGCCGTGCATTCCCTACGCAAGGGAGACCGCATCGTCGTCCCCACCCACATCTGCTGCGGCTTCTGCCCTAACTGCACCCGTGGCTTCAGCGGCTCCTGCCTGACGACCCACCCCGGCGCGGCGGGGGCGGCCTACGGCTACCCCGACCAGGGGGGATGGGCGGGGGCGCAGACGGAACTCCTGCGAGTGCCGTTCGCGGACGCGAATGCGATGAAGCTGCCGGGCGAGGCCGGCGAACGGCTCGAACTGGAGCGTGATTGTACCGTTCTGGCTTGGGCCGAAGCTTGCCGCCGGCATCAGGCCCACCGGACTGTTGGTCACCAGGGAGACATACTTCCAGCGGCCTTCCACGCGGTTGAAGCTCAGGTAGTAAATCCGCCGGAAGCTGGGGTCGGCGGCACCCGGCTCCGGCACGGCGACTTCTTGAAGGAATGAGCCGATCATCTTGCGAGTGACCCGATAATGATTGGCCGTCGGGGCCGCCCCCGGCGTGGCCCGAACCGTTTCGGTCACGTCCCACGTTCCCACGCGCTGAGCCAGCAGTGCGTTTTCAGCACCGAGCGTGTTCATGCGCTTTGCCGCCGGCACTGCCTGCTGCGCCGAAGCGGCTGCCGTCAGAAATAGGGAAAGGACAAGCGCGACACCCAATTCGAATTTCCTCCTAGTCTCCCGTCTCTTGTAGGCTTTCATTGTTTCCTGCTTTCTTAGGTAACACTCTTCGTCAGCATAAGCTGCTGATGTTTCCTATTATGCAGAGGCGGTGCATACTATACAAGTACGCAGAATAATGTGCCATACTGACAGAAATGTAACTAATAGCCGGGAATGAGTGCAAGATGACTGAAAATATCCGCGAAGGTGCAATGAATGTGCGGCGGCACGAATGCTGCCCGATGGAAGCGACACTGGACGTCATCGGAGGCCGCTGGAAGGGCGTGATTTTGTATCACCTGCTGGACGGCGAAAAGCGGTTTGGGGAGCTGCGCCGCCTGCTGCCGGACGTCACCCAGAGAATGCTGACTCTGCAATTGCGGGAACTGGAAGAAGACGAAGTCATCCACCGGGAGATTTACAAGCAAATCCCGCCGAAAGTGGAGTACTCGCTGACCGAGCTTGGCCGGAGCCTGGAGCCGACAATTGCGCTGATGTGCTGCTGGGGCGAGCGGTATCTGAGCCGGCTTGCCGAGCGGACGGCAGATGCGGAGAGCGGAGCGCCGGCAGGTCGAAGCCCGGCACCTTCAGTGCCGGGTTCCTATTCTTCCTCGCCCGCGTAGCGGGCAAGCGTGTCTCGCCGGAACTGGGCGTAGCGGTCCTCGGCAATTGCGGCCCGGATGCCCGCCATAAGCTGGCCGTAGTGGGCCAAGTTGTGGTAGGTTGCCAGGCGCGACGCCAAAATTTCGTCACACTTGTACAGGTGCCGCAGATACGCCGCCGAATACTTCCGGCAGACCCGGCAGGCGCAGTTCGGGTCAACGGGGCCGAAGTTGTCGGTGTACCGGCTACCCTTGATGTTGATGCGCCCGAGCGTCGTGTACAGCGTCCCGTTGCGGCCCAGCCGGGTCGGCAGGACGCAGTCAAACATGTCAATGCCCTGCGCGACGGCATCTAAAAGATCACGCGGCGTCCCGACGCCCATCAAATAGCGCGGCTTATGCGGCGGCAGATGCGGGACGCTCCACCCCACCGCTGCCTGCATCAGCTCCGGCGGCTCCCCCACCGACACGCCGCCGACGGCGATGCCCGGCGTGTCCTGCGCCGCCACAAACTGAGCGCTTTCCGCCCGCAAATGTTCGTACACCCCGCCCTGCGCGATCCCAAACAAAAGCTGATGGGTGTCCTGCGCGTCATGGTACTGGACGCACCGCGTAAGCCACCGATGCGTCCGCTCCGTCGCCCCCCGCGTCGCTTCTTCCGAGCACGGATACGGCGGGCATTCGTCGAACGCCATGATGATGTCCGCCCCCAGCGCGTGCTGGACTTCAATCGAGCGTTCCGAGCTAAAGAAGTGCTGCGAGCCGTCCAGATGCGACTTGAAGTTCACGCCCTCTTCCGTAATCTTGCGAAGCTCTTCCAGCGAGAACACTTGAAAGCCCCCGCTGTCCGTCAGCATCGCCCCGTCCCAGCTTATAAACTTGTGCAGTCCCCCGGCCTTCTGCACCAGCTCCGGCCCCGGCCTCAGATACAGATGGTAGGTATTGCCGAGAATGAGCCGGAACCCAAGCTCCCACACTTCCTCCTGCGTCATTGCTTTGACCGTCCCACGCGTTCCCACGGGCATAAACACCGGCGTTTGGATCGGCTCCGGCGCATGAGGCAGGGACAGCAGCCCGCACCGGGCATTCGTGTCCGTCGAGCGGTGCGTCACGTTAAAAACACTCATGCAGAGAGTGTACCCGAACGTGTCTTAGAGAGATGGAAACTCTGGTACACCCACGATCTCAATGTGCTTGATGCCGTGTTCAATACGTTCCAACACAAGTTCTCGTTTTCCGTTCAGCCAGTCGGGCGACTGCTCCTGCCACGCGGCGTCGTCAGGAAACGAAAGTTGGTCTGGTTTTCCATGTCCAGTAGTCTTACCATAGAAAAATTGCCACCGTTCCAGTTCGTGGTAAACGACCGCGAAATCGTCTTCATTACCTCTTAGCCGACCTGGGCTGACATACTCCACCCAATTTCCCTGACGAATATGCTTCTGCTCGTCCCGTTTAATAAGAACCCATATAATAGCCGCGAGGACGGCAAGAATAAGCAACATAGCGAAAATAAGCAGCATAGTTTTGTATCGCCAGCGGCAAGCTCCCAAGTCCCATGCCATGAATGGCACGGCTATTCAGCGCGGACGCTACAAAACACCGCTTCGCAGGGTTAAGAAGTTAATCCGAATGATCCAATCTGAGTGCCGCGAAGCGGTACTTCTTAGCGTCTTCGCTGAATAGCCGTGTGTTTTAACACATGGTTCTTCAGGGCATAGTTTGTGCGGCCCATTCAGCAGCATCACCATTCCCATTCAGTTTCGTCCCATGTCGTCAGTGACGGAGCATCGGTGTCCAGAAGTGCGTCGTCGCCATTCTCAGCCATGCGCTGGAACTCCGCCTCCCAATCCTGACGTGGGACGCGCACTTCGGATGAAGCGTTGATTTCGCTGCTGGATTGTGTGTCAATAGTAGTCATGGGTTTGTTCCTGTGCGGCCAAGCTCGGCGCGGGCGACGGTGTTGGCGGGGTCGTCTTGGAGGACGCGGGTGAACTCGGCGTCGGCGTCGGTGTTCAGGCCGGCGGCGCGGAAGGTCAGGCCGAGATTGAGGCGGGCGTCGGTGTATTTGGGGTTCAAGGCCAGCGCACGCTGGAACGCGGCGATGGCATCGGCGTAGCGCTTTTGGGCGGTGAGGGCGACGGCAAGGGAGTTGTGCAGGTCGGCGTAGTCGGCGAGCGCCAGCGCCTTTTGGAATTCGGCCACGGATTCAGCGTACATGCCGCGCCGGTAGAGGTCCGCGCCGAGGCGGGAGTGGAACGTGATGTCGTCAATGTCGGTCTCGGCGATGCGGGTCAGCAGCGCTTGGGCCTGTGAATAATCCCCAGCGTGATGCGCGGCGACGGCCTCTTCATAAGGCGCAACGCCGAACGCGGGATCAACCGAGGCGGCGTCTTGAACGGCGGCCAGAGCCTCGGCGGGCCGGTCTACGGCATAAAGCGTTAGGCCGCGATAAAACAGCGCTTTGGCGTAGCGCGGGTTGACAGTCAATGCCGCGTCGAACGCAACCAGCGCCGCAGGTGCATTGCCCAGGCCTCGCGCGGCGCGTCCCGCCTGAAAATGCAGGTCGGCGTAGTGCGGATTGATGGCGAGCGCTTCCGCGAACGCGACGCGGGCGTCCTCGTAGCGCCCGGCTTCAAGCGCGGCGGTGCCGAGGCTGGCATGGCTCTCGGCGATATAAAACCAGGCCATCCGCTCGGTCAGCTCGTCCGGGTTCTTCAGGCTCGCGAGTTTGAGTTCGGCAATCGCTTCGGCCAATAGCCCCTGGTCAAACAGGCGAATGCCTTTGTCGTAGTGTTCGTTGCGGCCTAAGCCAAACATCCGGCCCAGCATGGACATCGTGCGTTCTCCCCGTAAGTCAGATTACTTTTTTGCGTGATACTCTGGCTGCATCATAACATAGGAGACGGGGATGCGTCAAGGCTGGCAAGGAATCGGAGCCAATTAGGAACCATGTGTTAAAACACACGGCTATTCAGCGCGGACGCTAAAAAACAGCGCTTCGCGGGGTTAAGATGAAGTTGTTAAGATCGAAATGTTCCCAGTGCCGCGAAGCGGTACTTCTTAGCGTCTGCGCTGAATAGCCGTGTGTTTTAACATATGGTTCTCAGGCTTCTTGAATAAAATGAAAGCGCGTCTCGTGCTGCAAGGCGGCTTGAAGCAACGCTTTTATTGCCTCTAAATCGGCTAGAACATCCGCAGGACGCAGGCCGGGGTCGTAGATCGCGGCGGCGAGGCTTTGGGGATCATCGCGCACGGCAAGGGTAGCGCGTTCGACAGCCGCAAGGCCGGCGACCGGCTCGAACCATTCCATCGGATCGAATTCAAGATCGTCGAGGTCTTCCAAGCCTCCTTCTTCATAAGGATAGACCATGCCGACTTCCACGGCGATCTGATGCGGGTCCACGGCGCAGAAGTCCAGAAGCTGAGCTAAGACCGGGTGCGCTTCGACAACACGGGCCAGCGCGAAGCCGGCGGCGGGGTCGGTCGGCAGGCCGGCGATGGGGGTCTCAAGCACAGGGTAGATGCGGGCGGGCATAGATTAGTCTTCTTTTCGGCGCTTCTTGGCACTGACCCAGCCCGGCTTAACGACCTGGCGGGCGCGGCCGAGTGCCAGCGCGTCGGCGGGAACATCTTCGGTGATGGTGGAACCGGCGGCGGTATACGCGCCGTCGCCGACCGTGACCGGGGCAACCAGCGTAGAATGGGTGCCGATGAAGGCGTCAGAGCCGACAGAGGTGAGGTTCTTGGTGGGCATTAAGAACGGGTCATAGTTGCAGGTGATCGTGCCCGCGCCGATATTGGTCCGCGCTCCGACTTCGGCATCACCGAGGTACGCCAGATGGCCTGCCGAGACGCCGTTGCCAAGCGTCGTGTTCTTCAGCTCCACGAAATCGCCGACTTTGACGTTTTTGCCCAGCACGCTGCCGGGACGCAGATTAGCGAACGGGCCGATTTTGCACCCGTCACCGACTTCTGAGGCAACTACATAAGAGTCGCGGACGGAAACGCCGCTGCCGATCTTGGCGTCGCTGAGACGCGCCCCCGGCCCAATCTCGCAGTCTTCGCCGATGTCGGAGACGCCGCTGAGTATGGTGTAGGGATGGATCGTCGTATCCTGCCCGATCTGCACCGTGGCGTCAATGTGCGTCGTCAGCGGGTCCACAATCGTCACCCCGGCGAGGCCAAGCGCATGGTGAACGCGGGCCTGCAGCACCTGGCGCAGCTCGGACAGCTCCGGGCGCGTGTTGATGCCGCGCACGACGTCCGGGTCGCCGGAGACCAGCGCTTCCACCGAATGCCCTTCCGAAGCCAGCAGCGCGACCACGTCGGTCAAATAAAACTCGCCCTGCGCGTTCTGCGGCGTGATTTTTCGGAGGGAAGCGAACAGCGACCGGGGCTGGAAAACGTACACTGACGTGCTGATCTCGCCGATGAGAAGCTGGGCCGGGGACGCATCGCGGGCCTCGACAATTGCTTCCACTTGATTGGTTGCCGGGTCGCGGACAATGCGGCCATACGACCCGGCGTCTTCCAGTGTGGCCGTCAGCAGTGTTGCTGCCGCTCCCGTTCGGGCATGGTGCGCGATCAGCGACTCCAGCAGCGACGCCGAGAGCAGCGGCGCATCGCCGGGCAGCACGAGCAGCGGGCCGTCCCAATCCGCCAGCAGCGCTTCGGCCATTTGGACCGCGTGGCCGGTTCCCTTCTGCTCGGCCTGCAGCACGTATTCCAGCTCCGGCCCCATCGCGGCCTGCACCATCGCGGCCTCATGGCCGACCACCAGCACGGTGCGGCCCGCGCCGGCCCCGGCAGCGGCTTCCACCGCCCAGCGCAGCAGCGGCTTCCCAAGAAGCGCGTGCAGGGCCTTTGGCCGGCGCGACTTCATGCGCGTGCTTTTGCCGGCGGCAAGTATCAGCGCGGCAACACCGTGAGCGGACGGTGTAGGGTGCGAATTAACGGGATATAAAGTATCGGGCATAGCGACTCCTGCGATTTGGGTTATTATACCGGACACTTGGGGCAAAAAAAAGCCCGGAGCCGACGCTTTGGGCGTTTCGGTCCAGGCCCCGCCAAAAAGCGGATCAGAAAAGGAGGACATGCGCTCTTTTTTACGTGCCTGCCGCGCCAATAGTTCCGCCAGGCCGTTTTGGGTTGATTGTAACCGGGGATTAACCGGCAGGCAGCGCTGCCGGTTGACTTGACACCCGGCAGCGGCTAGAATGAATGCAAAGGAGTCGAAACACGCACATGGAACGGTCGGCACGGCCAAAATCTGTCCAGGCAGCAACTGTCCGGGACGGGGCCGGGAAGAGGGCCGCCATACGGATGCCGCTCCTGATACTGGTTTTACTGGTCGTAATCAACTTGCTTTGGGCAGGGTCATCCCTCGCCGCGAAGATCGCGCTGACTTCCATCCCGCCGATGACGCTGGCCTTTACGCGCTTTTCCGTGGCCGCTCTGCTGATGTACGGGATCGCGCGGGTTCGCAAGGTAGACCTGCGGGTTGCTCGCCGCGACTGGGGCGCGTTCTGGGCGATGGGTGTTCTCGGTCTGGCGCTGACTTATCTGCTGGCATATCAGGGCCTGCGCCTGACGACAGCGTCAAACTTCGCACTGCTCCACGCCACCGAGACCGTGTTTTTGTCCCTGCTGGCGTTCTTCTTCCTCAAAGAAGCCCTGCCCCGGACAAAGCTGCTCGGCATCGGCCTCGGGCTGGCCGGCGTCTATCTGATTATTTCCAATGGCCTCTCGCTCCCCTCGCTCTCGCAGTCCACCGCCGGCAATCTGTTGATCGCGCTGGCGCTGGCCTTTGAAGCGTCGTCCAGCATCGTCGGCAAGAACCTGGTCGCCCGCTATCCGCCGCTGTCTGTCGTCACCTACCAGATGCTGAGCGGCGCGATTGCGCTGGCCCCGTTTGCGACGTATGAGATGACCCGCCAGATCGCCGCCGACCATCCGCTGACCCTGCCGCCCGCGCCTGCCCTCTGGTCCCTGCTGTACTTGATTGTTCCCTGCACGGTGCTGGGCTACTTGGTCTGGTTCAGCATTTTAGACAAGCACAACGCCAGCGAAATGTCGGTATTTTTGTTTATCCAGCCCGTCGCGGGCGCCGCGTTGGGCGCGTACTTCTTAGGCGACAAGATCACGCTGTTCACCGTGGCTGGTGCCCTGCTGGTCCTGCTTGCCGTCGGCCTCGTCAACCGCCCTCCGCCTGAGCCGCCGCCGGCTTAGGCTATTCTTGGCCTACTGCCGGTTAAACGTGTTCATTGCCGACTGCCGGTTAAACGTGTTCATTGCCGACTGAATGCCTTCCGCCAGCCACATCTCTGAAGCTGCGATAGACCGAGCAATCCCCTCGTCTACGTCGGCCCGCTCACTGCGCCCGAAGCGGCCCAAAACAAAGTCAATCTGCACCGACGGGTCACGCGGCGCACCCACCCCAAACCGCAGGCGCGGGAAGGTCTGCCCATGCAGGTGGGCAATCAGTGATTTCAGGCCGTTATGCCCGCCTGCCGACCCTTCCGCCCGCAGCCGCAGCTTGCCGAGCGGCAGGGCAATGTCGTCAGTGACCACTAGAATATCCGCCGCCTCCAGCGGCTTCATCTTGAGAAACGATGCCACCGCCTGCCCCGACAGGTTCATAAACGTCTGCGGCTTCATCAGAAACACCCGCGTCTCGCCTACCCGCCCGTCCCCGACCAGCGCCTGATGGTCCTTTTTCGTGACCGCAATCCCATACTGCCGCGCAAACGCATCCACAACCGCAAAGCCAATATTGTGCCGCGTGTCATCATAGTCCCTGCCCGGATTACCAAGCCCAACAATCAGTTTCGTGTCCAAAATAACTCGTTTCCGGCATCAAGACCCCCACCCCCGCCGCTTCGCGTCGACCCCTCCCCCACTTCGTGAGAGAGGGGTAAAAATTAGGACAAGATTAGGACCAGGCGGTGGTGGAATGTTTTCCCCAAGTCTTACCCCTCTCCCGGAACGGGGGAGGGGTCGGGACGAAGTACCGGGGGGTGGGGGATTTCTATCCGACCTCAATTTGAGCTTTGACGGAAGTCGGCGGCAGATGGGAAGCGTAGTCAAACGCGGCGATGCTGTCGGTGAACGCAAAGGTATCGGTGATGAGCAGCTTGACGTTTATCTTGCCGTCGCCCATCAGCGACAATGCCCGCCCGAAGACGTGGGCATAGCGGAAAACGTGTTCGACTCTTGCTTCTTTGATCTGTGCGCCGACCACGTCGTAGGCGATGGAACCGTCCGGCATTCCCACCAGCACGGCGCAGCCGCCGGGCCGCAGCGGCTCGAAGACGCCTGCCAGCGCCCGCGCGTTGCCGCTGCACTCAAAGACAATGTCCGCGCCCCAGCCGCCTGTGAGTTTGTCCACGACTTCGGCGACGCTCTCCTGCGCGACATTGACCGGCGTGATCGCGCCGAGTGATGCGCCCAGTTCCAGCTTCGGCTGCTGGGTGTCCGTCAAAACCACACGGCTGCATCCGCCCGCAAGCGCCGCCAGCGCCGTGACCATGCCGATTGGCCCCGCGCCCATGACGACGGCCAAATCTCCCGGCACGATCTGGGCTTTCTTTGCCGCCTGCATCCCGACCGCCAGCGGCTCGACCATCGCGGCTTCGGCAAACGAGATGCTGGCGGGGATATTGAACGTGTAGTCGGCAGGATGCACCACCGAGGGCCGCAGGATGCCGTGCACCGGCGGCGTCGCCCAGAAGCGCACGGCGGGGTCCAGGTTGTACAGGCCGAGCCGCGACGCCCGGCTGTTCGGGTCCGGGATGCCCGGCTCCATGCACACCCGGTCGCCTGGCTTCAGTTCCGAAACCGCCCCGCCGGCTTCGGAGACGACGCCGGACGCTTCATGCCCCAGGACCATCGGCGCGTTGACGATAAATGGCCCGATGCGCCCGTGCTGGTAGTAGTGGATGTCCGACCCGCAGATGCCGACGGTCTTGATGTCAATCCGCACATCGCGCGGCCCCAGCGGTTCATTCAACGGGATTTCGCCCAGCCGGAGTTTATGGGTTTCTTCTAAAACAAGGGCTTCCATAGGTTGTTTTCTTTCGGGTAGATCGTTCAGACCATGCGTTGAAACGCACGGCTAATCAGCGCAGACGCTGCAAAACGCCGCTTCGCGGGGTTCGGAAGATTATTCAGAATTGGAATGTTCCCAGTGCCGCGAAGCGGTACTTCTGAGCGTCCTCGCTGATTAGCCGTGCGTTTCAGCGCATGGCTCTTACATGGTTCCGAATGGCGGGTCCACCCCAGCGTAAGCCCATTATAGCACACGCTTCAGTCATTGGTCTTGTACCCCAGCGGCACAATCTCACAGGCCCCCCCGCTCTCATGGGCAATCCGCTGAAGCAAAGCAGTTCCCTCAAAAGTGCGGTCAATGCCGTCTTGGTCGGTTCCCACCATGCCGACGCAGGAAATACGCGCATGATTTTTGTTGCGACGCCGGATGTAATCCGCCAGTTTATTCGGATCATCAATCCCCATGCTGGGAACACCGTCGGTCAGCAGAACGATCTCGTTGACACCTGGAATAATGAGGGCCGCTGTCATGCCGGCCTCTGTGTAGGTGCCGGCGTTGGCTTGCAGGGTATCCAGAAAGACCGAGGCTTGATGAACCATGCTGGGCGTTGCCGGCTCTAAGCCTAAGTCAAACGGGTACACTTGCTCGTTAAAGGCGATAATATCAAAACTTTCATCAGGACGCAATCCTGCCAGCGCTTTGCGGATTTCGGCGTCGGCACGGACAATGCGGCTCGTCATGCTGCCGGAGATGTCCAAAACGTAGACGATATGGCGCGGGCCGCCGTCACCGGCGAGGCCCTTGCCGACGCCAAACGGCTCCCCGGCGTCGGCGCTGCTGCCGGACCCAATGCCGCTGCCGGACCCCGCGCCCTGCCCTACCCCATTACCCTTGCCCGCCATGTCTGCGCCTGCCGCACCGTGACCGATATGCACGGTGGGAGTGGCTTTGGGCAGCGGCGGGGCAGCAATGACGCCAGGGGCGAACGACAGCATGGGAAGCAGCGGCAGCGGAGCCTGAATGTTGTGGACGAGAAGCGGTTTCGGCTGGTCGCTGGCGATGACGTTCTCGGGGGCGGCGGCGGGAACCGGCGGCGCGGCAGAGCCGGCATCCGAGCCGCCCGCCATCTTCGCCGGAGGCGCAGGGGAGGACGTTCTCACTTTCGCGCCGGGCCGGCGGCGCGTCGGCAGGCGTTTCGGATGGATCGGATGCGGCTTCGGGACCGGAGCGGGGACCGGCTTTGCTTCCGGCACCGGAATGGGCGCGGGGGGTTTCGGCAGAACCAGTGCGACACGCACCAGCTTGATGTGAGGCAGGGGTGGGATGCCGGGCAGCGGCTGCCAGCGCCAGAGCCAGGAAACGGCGAGCAAGACAACAGCATTGACGAGAAGCGAAACAAAAACACTGAGCTGCAGGCGGCGGGCGTCGGACATTTTCAAGAACATTGTTCTATTGGACGCAAATGCGCCGTTCCGAGTTCCCGCGCAGGGGAAAAATCCCCTCCCGTCCAACAAGTTGTCCACCCTCCCCTGTTAGGGGAGGGCTTTCGGAAAGAAGCCCACAAATATAGCCTCCGCCTCTTGTCAGAAAGTACAGGTCAGCATAACTAAAAATGCCCTCCCCTAACAGGGGAGGGAAGGCACTTGTGCCGGGAGGGGTTCTTGGAAGGAGTCTTACGCCCGCAGCAGCTTCCGGTTTCGGAGCAGCATCCGCTGCTGCTCGAAGATATACGCGACAATCTCTTCGCGGTCTTCTTCGGTTAAATCTGGGGGACCAAGAAAGCGCAGGCGGATCAAATAAATCCGGGCCAAACCCTGAGAGGCGACCCGGCAGTCCAAAGCGTCCGACTCCACGTCCAGCAAGTCGCCCTGCTTTCCGGCGGGAACACGGACCAGCACCCGCAGGCCGCTTGGAACCGGCTTGCCGGACGCCAGCAGTGCGCCGCCGCCGGACAGGTTGACCAGGCGGGCGGGAACCGGGGACGTGCTGCCGGACTCGCCGCGCACCCGAAAAGTCGTCGGGGATTGAAGCGGCAGCCGGTAAAACTGGCGGCGCTGGACTTTGGTCACGATGCGGGGCCGGGAAACGGTCAGTGTTCCGGTTTTTGCCGGGCCGACCACGCGGGTCTCGCACTGGTAGAGGTTGTCGTTGATGACAAACGACAGCGTCAGCGGCGTCCGGGGCGGCAGCGCGGATGTCAGCGCCGCGTCGTCTTCCCGTCCGTCTTCCGGGTGCGCCGTGGTGGTTTCCCGGCTTTCCAGCAGAATACGGCGGGGGCCGATGGCCCGGACACGGGCTTGGTAGACGCCGACTTCGAATTCTCCGCTCGCGTGCAGGCTGACCGTGTCACCGACCTGCGGCAGCGGGGCGCGGCCACCGGCGTCTTCTCCACTGCCGCGCCGCCACTGGTTCCATAAAGGCATTTTGTGTTACTCTTTGCTTGGCTTCTCTCTCCAAAGCCCGAGCTTTTCTTCCGTCGCCTGCGCGGTCAGCATTTCCGTGGCTGCGCCGCGCTCCAAAAGTGAAATGCTGTCGTTCTGCCGGCTGTCGCCAGTCTCAATAAATGTCACCAGCGTTGCCGACTCCTGCGCCAGCAAATTCGTGGACAGCTTTCGGTGCAGATGCGACAGCCTGTACTGGTCCGGCGGCGAGACTTCGGCCACAAACTCGGCCAGGGCCTGCGCTTGGGCGCTTAGCTTTTTGGCGTCGTCGTAGAACTGCTCCCGCGTGCTTTTGCCGGCGGCGAAGGTCTCGCGGGACGACGCCAGCGTACTGCTGAGCGTGTCGGCCCGGTTCTTGACAATCTGGATCGCAACCGCGTAGCTGTCTTTGCCGCCGGTTTGCAGGATCGCCAGGCAGTCACCGTACCGCGCTTCCGCCGCGTAAAGCTGGGCGAGCTGGGCATCGGCCAGATGGCTTCCTGCCGGAGCCAGCGCCGACGCGGCTTTGTACTCGGCTTCCGCGCCGCCCAAATCGCCGTTGTTCCACAAAGCGTCCGCCAGCGCCGCGTGAGCGGACGGGCTGGTCGGGCTGCGTTCCAGCGCGGCCCGGTCCCGGACCAGAGCGCCGGCGGTCGTGCCGGTCTGCTGGTCTAAGTCCAGCAAAAACTGCTGCACCGGGGCGCTGTCCGGGGCGATTTCCAGAGCGCGGCGGGCCTCGTCTAAAGCACGGTCGCTGAGGCCGTCCTTCTGGTACGCCTGGGCCAGCTTGAGGCGCGGCACAACGCTGAGGGGCGCTCCATTGATCGCTTCCCGGTACAGAGCAATGGCGCTGACGGCATCCCCTCCGTCAAGCGCCGAGTCGCCCCGTGCCAGAAGCGGCTCAATCGCAGTCATATCTTCGGCAGGCGGCGCGTGTTTCTTTACAGCCGTCGGCGGCACAAAAACGGGCGCTTTCGGCGGCAAGAGTTCCGGCACAAAGGGCTTCGGCAGCGCCGAAACAGGTGTCGGGATATCCCGCTTCGGCAGTGCCGCGACTTGGACATGGGTGAGTTGCGGCGGCGTCACAGCAGCCGGCTGCGTGACTTTCGGCAGCGGCGCGGCACTCACTTTCGGCAAGATAAGCGCAGGCAGCGGCAGCGGGGCCATCTGGGGCGTCGGGATCGCTGTGTTGATCTGCGGCGACGGCACGGAACGCGCGGCTTTCGGCAGCGGCACCACGGTCATCTCCGGCGGCGCGACTACAGGCGGCAGCGGGGCAGCGGCAACAGTCGGCAGCGTCAGCACGGGCGCAGGCAGGGGGACAGCCGCAACCTTCGGCAAGGGTGCGGGAATGTGTGCCACGGGAAGAGCTTGGACAACGGGCGCAGGAAGGTCCAGCGGGGTCGGCGTTGTTCTCAGCAGCGGCAGCGGCAGCGGGGCCGCAGCAGGCGGCGGCAGCGCAATTCGCATCGGCGCGGAAGCGGCTGCCACCGGCGCAGTAAGTGTGTGAGTAGGCACGGCGGCGGCTGGCGGCGTGGGAACAGGCACAGCGGCGACTACGGGCGATGCTGGAACGGGCGCAGCAGCCGCAGGGGCCGGAACGGGTGCGGCGGTCGGCGCGGCAACTACCGGAGGAACGGAAACAGGATTAAGCGCGGAAACCGGATTAGGCACGGAAACAGGGGCGAAATTAGACGCAGTCAGATCCCCGGCAGTCGCGTAGGTGACGGGATGGGAAACAGAGTCGGCGACCTGGGACTCCATCGCGCGGACACCAAACTGGCGGTTCGTGCCGGTCCAGTCGAATGTCCGGGCGGCAGGAGCCGTTTCGACAAGCTCCACATGCGTAGTCTCCGCCGCGCGGCCAGGGCTGACCACCGCATAGAAGCTCGCGCCGAGCGCACGGGCCAGGACCATCCGGCCCTCGTCGGTGATGGGGGCGCTGACCAGCCATTCCGGGTGCGCGTCTTCGGCGGAAGCCCGCTGGATCGCCGCCGATTCCGGGTCATACGTCAGCACTTCCACTTTGCCGTCTAAACGCAGGCGCGTCCGCAGGTCCACCAGCGCGGCCACATCGCCGGAAGACGCCGGGTACAGAAGAACCGTCGGCAAAGGCGCTTTCGCCGGAGCCGCGCCGAAGCCCGGCCCGGCAGTCAGCCCCACAAGCACGACAATCGGCAGCCCAAACAGACGCTTCAAGGCTGGCTTTGCTCGCAAATCTGGAGTCCTGTCTGGCAGGCGGCGAGGCCGCGCTGGGCGGTCGCCGTGTTCTGCCCGGCCGCGATCTGAGCCTGGTAAGACCGGATCGCGCTCTGGTAGGCTTGACGCGATTGGGAATACGAGCCGGCTTCCTGCAAAGACAGCGCCCGCTGCTGCTCCGCCTCGCCCTGCCCACTACTGCCGGAAACGCCGTCACCCGCGCCGCTGTCTGCTCCGGCGCTTGGCGCATTAGTGTCTGCGGCCTGATGCACCGAAATCCGAATGTGCGATGACAAGCTGGACTGGTACGGAGAAAAATTGGAAGAAGGCGCAGCGCTGCCGAAGCTGCTGACCATGACTGTATGGCGCGGCAGGGTGTCCGCTAGCGCGGCAGGCGCGGCGGCAGGCATGAGGCTCGGCGGCAACGAGACCGGCGCAGGCGCAACGCTTCCGACTGCCGGGAGCGCGGCCAGCCGCAGCGGAGGCAGATCCTGCCCGGTCCGGCGGCGAGCCGCAGTGCGCGGCACGGCAGGCAGCGTCCACAGCGGCGAACCCGCGCCGGACGGGGCGGAGGCGGACGAGTATCCTGACGGAATATGGCCCGCGAAGGGATCATTAGTCGTGATGCCCGCCGGGATGCCGGGCGTGTTGCTGTTGGCGTGGGACGGCAGCAGGACCATCGGCGGCGGCATCGCAGACGCGGTCTGCGCTTCGGGCGCGAACGCCGACCGGCTGATGGAAACCGCAGGCGGCGCGGCGGCAGTCGTGACCGGGTAGGTCCGCACGGTCTCCGCCTGCGCCCACGGGTGGGCCAAGATCAGGCCACCCACCGCGACAAGCGCCGTCGCCGCCCCGGCCGCCAGCAACCGTTTCCGCTGCGGGTCTGCTTGTGTTAAGTTCGCGGCAACTGAAGCCGACGCCAGGGACGCCCACTTCTGCCCGAGCTGCGGCCCAAGCTTCAGCATCACCGGCGGCAGCCATTGATGCGCGAGCGGCGGGGCCGCCGCCCGGACATGAACGCCGCGCCGGAGCTGATCGAGTTTTGCGGCGTCGGCCTGGCTTTCCGGGTTCAGCGACAGCACAGCCTCAAAATGCCGAATGGCTTTGTCGTCGTGTCCGGTCTTCTCATACAGCGTTCCGAGCAGCGAATGCGCCGTCGTGCTGTTCGGGTTCAGGGCCAGCGCGGCCTCGCAGGCCGTGATGGCGGCGTCCTGGTTGCCGGCCTGGTTGTGCCAGAAGGCCATGTCCAGCAGGCGTGTCAGCTTTTCGACGTCTTCGTCGCTCTGGTGCAGCGGCAAATCCTGGATGGACAGCATCATCGTCCGGTATCCAGAATTGATTTTCGCGCCGCATTCTTTGCAGTATTTGCTGTCCACGGTGTTGCCCGTGTTGCAGTCTTGGCAGTACACTTGCCGTCCCTCACTTCGCGAAATTAGATTGCTTCAAGGCAATTGGATTGGGTTTGTTTCTCTAAGGGTATCACACTCGCCGCGATTTGTCAAGAAGACGAGATGTTGCGCTAGGCAGGTTTAAGCCAGCGGCTTCTCCGGTAAGTCTTCCCTATGAACCCGACAACCAAAGAAGTCCTTGAATTCCTGAACTTCCCTGACCTCGATTTTGGGATGAACCCGCTGGATCTGGAAATGGTGCAGACTCCCGCGCTGATGCGTGACCTTACAGTCCGGCTCCTGGCAGGGCCATTTCAGTCCCCGGAAAGCCGGGCCGCCGCCGCCGCGCTGGAAGGACGGCTGGACGACGCTGACTGGGCCATCGTCTCCCAGTCCATGCGCGAGCGCTTCCGCTTGACCGATGCGCTGTTTGACACCACCAGTGAATCCAGTTCAGCACATGGCAGCAATTGAGGCCATTTTCTTCGACATCGGCGACACGCTGGTTTTCGACAGGCCGCCCCTGCCGGAGCGCTTGGCATCCGCCGCGCGTTCCGCCGGGCTGACGCTTGACCCGGCGCGGCTGCCGGAAGCGTTTCGCGCTGCCGAAGCCTTTGCCGTCCGGCGCTATGTGGAAGGCACTGCCTGGGATGCACCCGGCGCACTGCGCGAAATCATGGATGTTCTGCTGGATGCGATGGCGCAGCCGACGCCGACCGACAGCCAGTGGGCGATGCTCGCGCTTGCCTTCTCCTCTGCACCGTTCACCCGGTACGCCCATCCCGGCGCTGCAGCGCTGCTGACCGAGCTGACGCGCCGGGGCTTCACGCTGGGCGCGATCTCGGACTGGGAAGATACGCTGCCGGACGTGCTGACGGAGCTAGGCTTGCTCCCTTACTTCCGCGCCCTATCCATTTCCGCCTGTGTCGGCGTCACCAAGCCAAACCCGCTGCTGTTTGAAGACGCGCTGGCCCAAGTCCCTCTGCCGCCGGACGCCTGCCTGCATGTCGGCGACTGGTACGAGCTGGACGTGAGGGGAGCACGCGCCGCCGGCATGAACGCTCTGCTGTTTGACTGGGCCGAACGCCGCCCTGACGCCGACTGCCCCCGCGTCACAACCTGGAAACAGCTTTCCAGCTACTTGCTGGCGCTGCCTGCGCCGTGTGAGAAACAAGCTGATTGGCCGGATTTACGAAGTGTTTGAGGTGGGTTTAATACTCAACAGGTTGATGCATTTTCCGCCGTAACTCTCTGACGACACGTTCCTGCATCTTCTCATCGGCAGTGTATTGGGCCGCTGTAGAGACGAGTTGTTCATCAACGGATTGTTTGTGTTGCTCATATTTCTCAACAGCCGCCGCACATATCGCAGGCTCATCAGGAACACACACAGTTCCTGACACGCCTTCGTCGCTTAATGCCTTAACAAACTTTGCTCGCGCTACATCTTTCATATCTTTTGCCCATGTACCGATGGCTACTGCGGCAGTTTCTAGCAAATTTGCACTAAGTATCCTCGCCTTACCCACCGGCAGTTCGATAACTTGTCCCTTTTGGCTACCGATATAGTTGAGTGGAGTTCTAAACTGTGGCTTCAGGCTAAAACTCTTCCATATCTCTTCCGCGATTGAGTATACAGATGCACGGCCTTGCCTGGAAGATTGCCCCCGATACTTTTGCATAAGTTTTTCTGCAACCCGCATAGACCGATATAGGTCAATCATTTCGGAGTATAGTTCAGCGCGAAGCGCGTTACGTTCCGCTGAGGTTTTGATACCGATCAATTCGAAGACTGCATCATCAAGTTCCTGGCGGTCAGCCATTGCTAATTCACCCGACAAGCCTTTTTCCATGCCGTCTACATCAATAAGCGGCTTTGCTCTACGTTTCCGTAGTTGTTCCATGGCTTCCACTAGACGGGCGGTTGTCTTGGAGTTTCCATGACCTGGGTTCGGAACTAACATCATCTTCGTGGCATAAACGTCCATCTGTAGGCTCGCTTCACGACCATGTATCCTACCAAATTGATGTTTAATCATGGCAACTACAGTAGAGTTTAAAACAGCTCCTAGAACCTCTACAGAACAATCCTTTGTTTGGATTTCGAGTAAAGAGCAATTAACATAGAGGCCATCTGGATTGAGGGAGACGATATGCCTGTACTGCTGGAGCTTAGGAAAGATCAGGCCCGGTTTGCGATCAGCTAATAGGTTGTACCATAGGCTGCGACTAGCACATGTGCGCCGCTGGTTGTAATGTTCATTTTCCCCTTGACGGATATAGTTATAGACGTGTGTACCTACAAGATCCTCTGGCTGATCTTCAACTAGGAGAATACACGAGGTTTGCAACACCGGGTTTAGGTTGATCCCGTCTATTTCTTTCATGCTTCGCACTATTGGCTTTAAGTATTTCGCTTCAAGCAGTTGAAGCTTTTGGTCCCCATCAAGTACAATTCTGACATCTTCAGTATCCTGGAATGAAATACCGTAACTATCAAGAAAGGCATTATTAGTTTTGCTCTCTTTGATCCGTTGATCTGTGACATCTTTAACGAAAAAGAACTTATCACATCCACTCTTTGTTCCAAATTTTACGTCCGCGATTTGAACCAGAGGCAAAAATGCTGAAGCACCAAGTTTCAGCAACTTGAAAAATATATCGGGAGCACGTAAGAAAATCCCCCACTTGTAGCCGGTATACTCAGTTAAAACTGATGAATCCATTTCTGAGTGCCATTCTTTATAGGCACTTGTATCATCTTCCTCATCTTCGTCTTCCAATTCTTCATCAACAGCTATTGGTAAGCAGCCAATCTGTTCTAAATCGCTTTGCTGGATGATCCGAACGCGCATACCGCCTGCTGTCTCCTGTCTGACAGTTATAATATCGCCACCGACTGGCGAGATTGTAAATTCTTCTTGTCCCCTCATTGCTTCAATTCTGTCGCGGAGTTGGTCGAAGGTAGGACGAATATCGCCTTCCTCACGCTCGGAAACGACAATTTGAGAAAGCGGAACACTCAGCCGAACGAATTTGGCATAGTTTTCTTGTCGCTTTGCTTTGTCTGGCTGATGGCGCAGAATGACGGCGGAAGTGGTTACCCGCGCCCCAGTGAACCATGGTTCGCAATCGCTTTCGAAAATCGCTACAATCTCGAAGTTATCCAGCAAAAACTTTTGCAAGGAGAAGCCATAACCCGTATCTAGCCATGTAGAAGACACAAGCAAGCCTATATATCCACCTTCCGCTAGAAATGATAATGAATGAGGGAAAAAGTAGCAGTGTAAGTCGGAGCGGCCAGTAAGTTCAGCCGTCGGAGATTCCCGTTTAGCTAATTCTTGAAGTTCCTTCTTGTAGGCAGCGCCGTAGTACTCGTTTATCTTTTCCTGGCGAACATAGGGCGGATTTCCGACAATGACATCTACTTTTTCCAATGTCTCCATTGCCTGGGGGTTATTGCCAAGAGGGACATGAAATAGTGTATCGCCTGGAAACGTGCGGAAAAAGTCTCGGTTAGTAACGCGGGGATAGTTGGCCCGATCTACTAAATCGCGGGTTGCTAGGTTGATGGTAGTTAAGTAGGCGGGGAAGCTGGAAATATCGATACCGAAAATCTGCCTGATTAACTCGTCATGTGTCAATGCGCCGCCGGAGAGTTGTTTCAGCCGTGCGTAGGCACGAACAAGAAAAGTACCGCCTCCGCAGGAAGGGTCCATAACCCGCGCCCGCGCATCGCGTATGCAAAAGGCGTTGATTAAGTCAACGACTTCGCTTCGCGTATAATGCTGTCCAAACTTGTGCCGTTCTTCTACGGACAGCATTCGCTCAAAAATTTGCCCGATGATTTCGTAGTCAATTTTGGTAAAATCAAAACCATCTGTATCTAATGATAAGTCGCGCCAGCCATCAACTCCTTGATCTTCAAGAAAAGGTAGTGTGTTGCCATAGTCGCTCTTGAAGACTGTTTCATAGTCCCCAGTTGCTGTCATCGCAGATGCAAAGTATTGTTCAAGCAGAATTAATAGGCTTGCTCCTGTTGTTGTTTCATCTGGAATTTGTAGTTCTTTTAGATGAGTAAACTTTCGGCGTAGCGCCTTGTAAAACATAATCTTACCTGCCAAAACATAGCAGGAAAGCTTTGCGGCACGTTCCAGGTTTTCACGAACGACTTCCTCATCTTTGTGCGATATACTCCAGCCTTGTTCCTCGCGCATCCACAAATCGAGTTGCCCGGTAAACACTGAGTCTTTCTCGTACTTTTTGTTCAACGCCTCATAAGTTTGTGCCACAGGCCGCTGAAGTGCCGCTTCCCAGATGTTGAGAAACTTTTCATCTGGCGCCAGCATTAGCATAGGCTGCACCCCAGAAATTAGAGCAGCAAGGCGTTCTAGCAGCCGCAACAAGAACCCTTGAATTTGTTCTTGAACGCGGGGACTTTCTACATCATCAGACCGCTTGATAGGGGCGGCGAGAACATCGCTGTAATCCTCAACATAGCGTTGAGCAATAGGTTTGCCTGCCTCAAATGTTTTCCAAAGCACACAACGATTAACATTCCAAGTGATGAAGTATTCAACGCCAGCGGCATCTGCTTTATTGTGGGCGTCCATAACAACCGCTTCTCGATAAGGCGACCCACCATCTGCCTTATCGGGCATCTTCATTTCGCCGGTCAAAAATGGCTTTTGATTTTTGTCACATAGCACAAGGTCGTGACGCTTGCGGCTACCTGGAACATTTTTCTCGACAGCAGCAGTGTCGGCAAAAGGAAGTTCAGGATGCTCACGCAAAATCTTGTTGATCCAATTTGCAACATTTGCTGTAAAAGTCCATTCAGTAACGACGGGCATGATTTCTCCCTGAAAAAATGTAGATAATAATAACAAGAAAGCAGCCGCTCTGCAAGACAGACAAAGAACAACCCCTTGATGTAGTATGGGAACATGGGTGCTGACAAAAAAGCCCCGGCCTTTAAGGCCGAGGCTTTTTGTTCTTGACAGGCATTGGTTAGTACGGCCAGAACCAGTCGCGGATTTCGGGCATGTCTTCGCCGTGCTGGCGGACATACGCCGTGTGCTCCATCAGCTTGTCGCGCATCTCCTGGCGCAGGCCGGCGGCCCGGTAGCCCAAGGACGGCACACGGTCAATCACGTCCTGAACTAAGTGGTAGCGATCTAAATGGTTCAGGACTACCATGTCGAACGGCGTCGTGGTCGTGCCTTCTTCAATAAAGCCGCGCACGTGGATGTTGTCATGGTTTGTCCGGCGGTAGGTCAGGCGGTGGATCAAATATGGGTAGCCGTGGTAGGCGAACAAGACCGGCTTGTCCGGCGTGAACAGCGTGTCGAAGTCCTTGTCGCTGATGCCGTGCGGATGCTCCGACTGCGGCTGGAGGGTCATCAAATCTACGACGTTGATCACCCGGATTTTAAGCTCCGACAGGTTTTTGCGTAATATGTCTACGGCGGCTAGGATTTCCAAAGTCGGCACGTCTCCGGCGCAGGCCATGACGACGTCCGGCTCGCCGTCTTTGTCTGTGCCTGCCCATTCCCAGATGCCTAGCCCAGCGGTGCAGTGCCGCACGGCGTCGGCCATCGGCAGAAACTGAAGCTCGGGCTGCTTGCCGGCGACAATCACGTTGATGTAGTTGCGTGAGCGCAGGCAGTGGTCGGCGACAGACAGCAGGCAATTCGCGTCCGGCGGCAGATAGACCCGGACAATGCTGGCTTTCTTGTTCAGGACATGGTCAATAAAGCCGGGGTCCTGATGCGAGAACCCGTTGTGGTCCTGACGCCAGACATGCGAAGTCAGCAAATAATTCAGCGACGCAATAGGCCGCCGCCACGGAATATGATGACAAGCTTCCAGCCATTTGGCGTGCTGGTTGAACATCGAGTCCACAATCTGGATAAACGCCTCGTAGCATGAGAAGAACCCGTGCCGGCCTGTCAGTAAATAGCCTTCCAGCCAGCCTTCGATTGTCGTCTCGCTTAAGATTTCCATCACCCGGCCATCGGGCGACAAATCGCAGTCGTCGTCGGGCCGCGCTTCCGCGTCCCAGGCCCGGCCGGTCGCATCCAGAACGGCGTTCAGGCGGTTGGAGTTGTTCTCGTCCGGCGCGAAAACGCGGAAGTTTCGCGTGTCTTTGGTCGCCGCCATCACGTCCCGCAGGTACTCACCTAAGATGCGCGTAGACTCGCCGGTCTGCGTTCCCGGCTTCTCGACCGCAAAGGCATAGGTGCGGAAGTCCGGCAGGGGCAGCTCTTGCAGCAGCATCCCGCCGTTTGCGTGCGGGCTTGCGCCCATGCGCCGGTCACCGGTGGGCGCAAGCGCGGCGATGTCGGGGTACAGCCGCCCCGTTTCATCAAACAGCTCTTCCGGCTTGTAGCTTTTCATCCATTCTTCAAGCTGGGCGACATGCTCCGGCGTCTTCATGTCGGCAATCGGGACCTGGTGCGAGCGCCAGTTGCCTTCAGTCTTTTTGCCGTCTACATATTTCGGCCCGGTCCAGCCTTTCGGGGAGCGCAGGACAATCATCGGCCAGTCCGGGCGGGTGATGTTGCCGTTCTCGCGGGCGTCTTTCTGGATGCTGCGTATCTCATTGACAACCGCTTCCATCGTCTGCGCCATCGCCTGGTGCATAACTTCGGGATCGTCGCCTTCCACAAAAAAGGGCTTGTAGCCGTAGCCCATCAAAAGACTTGTCAGCGCCTCGTCGCCAATGCGGGCCAGCACGGTCGGGTTCGCGATCTTGAAGCCGTTCAAGTGAAGGATCGGCAGCACCGCGCCATCCGTGGCCGGGTCCAGGAACTTGTTGGAGTGCCAGCTCGCCGCGAGTGGCCCACTTTCGGCTTCGCCGTCGCCGATGACGCAGAGCGCGATGAGATCCGGGTTGTCAAACGCTGCGCCATACGCATGGGACAGCGAATAGCCCAGCTCGCCCCCTTCGTTGATGGAGCCGGGATTATCGGGGGAGTCGTGGCTCGGGATGCCGCCGGGGAACGAAAACTGCTTGAACAGCTTCTGCATCCCCGCCTCGCTTTGCGGGATATTGGGATAAACTTCGCTGTAGGTACCTTCCAAATAAGTGTTCGCCACCATGCCCGGCCCGCCGTGACCGGGGCCGCAGACATAGATCACGTCCAGATCGTACTTCTTAATCAGCCGGTTCATGTGAACGTAGATAAGGTTTAGGCCCGGCGTCGTCCCCCAATGCCCCAGCAGGCGCGGCTTGGTCTGCTCACGGGTCAGCGGCGCTTTGAGCAGCGGGTTGTCCATCAAATAGATCTGTCCGACGGACAGGTAATTTGCGGCCCGCCAGTAGGCGTTCATTTTGTCGAGTTCGTCCGGGCTGAGCATGTTCACGGTGTCGGTCATTGTGGTCTCCTAAAGGACTGTCAGGAAGTTCCTGGAATGGAATTCCAGGTCTGTAAAAGTGCGATTGTCCGCCTGCGCGGACATAAGATGGCTATCATAAAGCTTTTCCGATGTCCGCGCAGGCGGACAATCGCTTTGCTAAAGATCCGGATTTTAATCCGGGTTTCTCGTTCGCTATGTCGAACTTTTAGCATACTGCCATTCTTATCAACTCGCTCATGTCCCCTACCCCATGTTCCACAATCCTGCCTGTCCGAAACAAGGCAGATTAGTTCAGGCCAGCGCAAAAATGCGCCAATTGTGAGACAGCAGCAAACCATTCTTGAGGGCGATGCAAACACAAACATCCTCTGTTTGCTCTTGGCTGATGCAACTCGTGCCGGAAAATAGTGTTCTATGGTGATGGCGAGCGAATTGCGCTTGTTGACAATGGCCTGTTCTTGTGATATACTATGTTCACGTTCGCAAAATTGGGGCGTGAACCGAAGCGGCAGCCAAAAGTGGCTGGCGCTTTTTTGCTGTGTGCCTTAGAACTGCAACCTCTTTATGCTGAAACGCTTTTTCGCCTATTACCGCCCCCACCGGCGGCTGTTTGTGCTGGACTTTACCTGCGCGGTCCTCTCGGGGCTGCTGGAGCTGGCGTTTCCGCTGGCGGTGAAAGCATTCGTGGATAAGCTGCTGCCGGGCCAGAACTGGGGACTGATACTTGGCGCAACCGCGGGGCTGCTGGCGATTTACGGCGTCAACACGGGCTTGCAGTATATCGTCAATTACTGGGGGCATGTGCTGGGCATCTTGATTGAGACCGAGATGCGGCGCAAGATATTCGACCATCTGCAAAAGCTGTCGTTCCGGTTCTATGACAACCAGAAGACCGGACGGCTGGTGGCGCGGGTGACGAAAGACCTGGAAGATGTCGGGGAAGTCGCCCACCACGGGCCGGAAGATGCGTTTATCGCCGTAATGACGTTCCTGGGTTCGTTTGCGCTGATGTTCTCGCTGAACGTGAAATTGGCGCTGATTACGGGCTTGGTTGTCCCGCCGATGATGTGGATTTCGACCCGGTACGGGCGGGCAATGACTCAGAACATGCGGACACTGTTCGGGCAGGTCGGCGACTTCAATGCCCGGATTGAAGAAAACGTTGGCGGCATCCGGGTCGTGCAGGCATTCGGCAACGAAAACCATGAACGGGCGTTGTTTGCCCAGGACAACGCCCGTTACCGGGCGACGAAGCTGAACGCCTATTTGCTGATGTCCAAAAGCATGTCTTTAAGTTACATGACCATGCGGCTGGTGCAGATTCTGGTCATGATCGCCAGCGCCTACTTTGTCCTGCGCCATCAGCTCACCATCGGCGGCTTCACAGGCTTTCTGCTCCTGACCAATATCTTCTTCCGGCCTGTGGAAAAGATCAATGCCGTGCTGGAAACCTACCCAAAAGGCATCGCCGGCTTCAAGCGCTACACCGAGCTTTTAGACACCGAGCTGGACATCGTGGATGCGCCGGGCGCAATTGACGCTGGGCATCTGCGCGGCGCGATCCGGTTCGAGGACGCGACGTTCGGCTACACCGAGCACAAGACCGTGCTTCGCGACATCAACTTATCCATTCGGGCCGGCGAAATGGTCGCGTTTGTCGGGCCGAGCGGCGCGGGCAAAACGACGCTTTGCTCCCTGCTGCCGCGCTTTTATGACTTAGACAGCGGGCGCATCACGGTAGACGGCATGGACATCCGGCAGATGACCCTCGCGTCGCTCCGGCGCAACATCGGAATTGTCCAGCAGGACGTGTTCCTGTTCGCCGGCACGATCCGCGAAAACATCGCCTACGGGCGTCTCGGCGCGTCCGACGACGAAATCTGGGATGCCGCCCGCCGCGCTCGTTTAGACGACATGATCGCGATGCTCCCCGACGGCCTAGACACGCTGACCGGCGAGCGCGGCGTCAAGCTGTCCGGGGGCCAGAAGCAGCGCATGGCGATTGCCCGGATGTTCCTAAAGAACCCGCCCATTTTGATCTTAGACGAAGCCACGTCGGCGCTGGACACCGAAACGGAGCGGGCCATTCAAGCATCGCTCGCTGAGCTTGCGCTGGGCCGCACCACGCTTGTCATCGCGCACCGGCTGGCAACCATCCAGAACGCCGACCGCATTGTCGTCGTAGACGAAACCGGCGTCGCCGAACAGGGACGCCATGAGGAGCTTGTGTCTGCATCGGGCATTTATCAGCGCCTGCATGAAGCGCAGTTTAGCCGATAAGAGACCTCACCCCGCCTCGTTCCTCGGCGACCCTCTCCTTCAGCAAGGAGAGGGTAAGAGTAATAGGAAAAGAAAAAGTCCCGGCATCTAATCTCCTTCCAAAATTATCTTCACCCT
>JAABUO010000726.1_pt1 | contig 53966 bp, 58 predicted proteins | sample 5559291 | NCBI WGS metagenome assembly JAABUO01 (sample SAMN10711878, study PRJNA513372) | rock metagenome | isolation source: Antarctica rocks | place: Antarctica: Victoria Land, Finger Mt sud | reverse complement strand
TGTCACCTCTGGTGCCAGATACCGAAAATGAGCTGCGTTGGATCCCTCTTTCCAGGCTACCCTCCATGTTTGTCTGGCCTGTTCCTGTATGAGCGCCAGTCTCGCCGCCACTTCAGTGCGCTGGCGCAAGATGAATCAGTTGACAATGATGTTTATCTTAAAAGAATTCATCTTAATTTCTTCAATGATGATTATCAATTCTAAATACAAAACTTGAGTGATGTGAAACTCACATTTGATTATATTCATCTGAAGATCTGCTTCTTGCAGCTTTTACAGAATGAGCTTGACATGAATCTCGTGCTTAAATTCATTGTCAAAATAAATCAAAATGTCATTCAGATAAGCTGTACAGAACTTATTTAAATGTTTATGAAGAATATTGTTGATGTACTTCTGAAACAAGACAGACTCATTATATAAATCGAAGAGCATGACTAAATATTCAAATAATTCAAATCAAGTGCAAAAAATGATGAAAGCTTCATCTTCTTCTTTGATTCAAAGTCGATTGAATGCTGAGATGATATTCAGCTTGATAAAGATTTTAGCTCGACTTAAACAATTCAGCGTTTCTGAGATCAGAGACAGAGAATATCAATTCTTGACTGTGATAGTGTTCAGATCTTAATAGTTCACGCAGAAGTAAAATTCTTCTTTAAGTTTCTTGACAAAGAGAACAGAAGCAATCATCTAAAAGTGATTGACTTGAATGAAATCTTTGCTCAGATTTTCATTCAGATAACGTCGAAGTTCTAGAATTTCATCATGACTCATGTTGTACAAAGTGAAGACTGAGAATTGAGCATCTTCTTTAAGATGTATGACATGATCATGAGTTCAATGCAAAGACAAAATATCAACGTTCTTCTTGAAGAAAACATCTAGAAACTTGAAATATCTGAATGATAAAATTGTGACTGAATCAACGTTCTTACTTTGTCAATAGACTTCAAGATCTTCTTGTATCATGAATGCAATCAAACGAAATTTCTTTTTCATTTAACAAAGATTCAGATGATGATTCTTATCATACATACTGTTTTAAGAGTGAGATGAGAACTGAGCAAAAGTTGAACTGTTCTTTGAATAAACAATCAAAGTCATGTGATGCAATTTTGATTCATCAGAGTTTAGATTGAAAGACGAGATTAACTCAAGATTCAAGAAAACATTAATTTTCTTTAAAATGACGCTAAATACTTCAATGTTTTTGACATGAGCAGCATGATCAAAGCTTCAAACTTTCAACTCAATTATGTCAAGTTGTATAAAAGATTAATTGAATTGATCTGCTTGAAAAACAACAGAAGTTCTAAAGAAGAAAGAATTTTGACACTTGATTTTTAATGAGTATTTTTTTTGAATGACTTGAAGAATACATTTAAAAACTTTTTGTTTCAAATGAAAGACAAGACTGAACAAGATTTATTTTTTATGAATGAGCTGAATATTAATTGACTTCTTATGAGCAAATGAAAAGTTATATTGCTTCTTATGAGCAGATGAGAAACTAAGTTGCTTCTTGTGAGCGAATTGAGAACTGAATTGCTTCTTGTGAGTGAACTGAAAACTGAGTTGCTTCTTTCAAATGAATGAGAAACTAGATTGCTTCTTGCAAGTGAACTGAAAACTGAGTTGCTTCTTTTGAGTGAATGAGAAACTAAATTGTTTCTTGCAAGCGAACTGAGTGCTGAATTGCTTCTTTCAAGTGAATGAAAGACTAGATTGCTTTTTGCAAGCGAACTGAGTGCTGAATTGCTTTTTATGAGCAATCTGTAGACTGAATTGCTTCTTATGAATGATCTGTAGACTGAATTACTTCTTGTGAGCAATTCGTGAACTGAATTGCTTCTTGTGAGTGAATTGAAAACAAGATTGAAAGAAAGCTACTTTGTTAACTTCAAACAAGAAATTTTCTTCTTGTTGATTAAAATCATAAATCTTGACGAGAAATGAACAATAATGATTAAGACAGAAGAAGAAAAACAAGATGAGAATATTGTGCTCAAAATTTAAATCAATGACGTGATGATGAAGTCATGACAGATTCATGATGATGAAATATTGATTTAATTCAATGACATAGAAGAATAGTCTTTCAATGTGTTCATCAAGAATCATTGTGATTTCAACAACATGAATAATGTCATCGATTAAAGTGACTTGATCATCAAATTCTCAAAGTCTGCAAGAATGAGTTAATTGATGCAAGAAAAAATGATGTTGTTGCGCAAAGAATTTATTCATAAAGACATAAGCAAAGATTTCATTATCAATCAGAGCAAGAATGAAAACTTTAGATTGAGCTTGACGTAGAATACAGAATACTATCATGTGATTATCTTTAAATGTTGAATTGAATTCAAAGAGTTTCAAGATAGATTTAGCAAAAAACTTTCTATATGATTGAAGTGAAAATGAAAAGATTGAAACTAGTAAACAAGATAATATGTATACAGATTTCTGAACGTGACTTAGCTCAGAAACTAAACTTTTTTTGCAGACAGCGAGACTTCTTCATTTATATTAATGATATTACTGTCGTAAATGTTCATGATATGCAGAGTGAAGAACTTCTTATTTGAACATTCTTTAGCAATTTTGTTCAAATGTTGCAACTTGCAGTAGTAACACAGCTTTCACTTGTTGCAGATTTTCTTGATCTCAGAAACAATCAAAGTCTTATCTTGAACAATGATAATAATGAAACTTAAATTCATTGATTCATCAAGAAACAAGAAAGAAAGAAATGAAGATACTGTTGAAATGACAGTCACAGAAGTGATAATCTTTGAATTCAAAGAATTACTAATCAATGCAGAGATGTTCTTAACTTTGATGAATAAGATGATGATAAAGATGAAGCAAGATTGATGATGCTTAAACTGCTGAAGCTCTTCATCAATGTCAAAAAATGCTTGAATTCATTGATGAAAGATGAATGATTGAATTTCATCGAAATTTCGTCAGAAGAAGATGATGACTTAAGTGAAATAATTGACATTGCACTTCAGACAGTCAATCAATAAGAAATCTTTCATCAAAGAACGTTCTTTCTTTTGATAGAAGAGATTGTAGTAGTTGACAAAGTTATTCATGTCTTGCTTCAGAATTTTGCAAAAATATAAATAAGCATCTTCTGTTTTGAAAGAATTGTTACAGCAATGATGCAACTTATGTCATCAATCTGCAAAGATGAAAATAATACAGAAATCATTGACTCGATATTGACTCATTAGATTGTGAATCTTCTTATCTATGATGAGAGAAATAATGATTATCATTCACGTTCATGCGCTGTATCAGACTCTGCTTTCATGCATTCAATCAATTCTTGTTCTTCTCATACTCAGATATGTTAAAAAGCTTCTTGAATCTAGAAGCAATGATGACAGCGACAGAATTCACAGAAAGATGAATGATGAAAGAAGATTGATTGTTCAAGATTTGTGCAATGATCTGAGTTATCATTGCAAGAAACTGAGAATTCAATTTTATATAGATTGAAGAACTGAAAATGATGAACGAGAATGAAATGATGACATCATGTTGTCAAACTTGATTTTGAAGCTCTTGCATTGCACGAAAGATCTCGACTGAATTTTCGATCACACTTTGAGTGAACTGTTCAACAGCACGCTCATCGTTGATCAAGAAATTGTAAGATGACTTCATTTGAGTGAAAGAGTAACTAGATGAGATTTCAACGTATGAAAACGTTGCAGAAAGTGTAAATCTTTCATAATGTCAGAAACTGAACTAAACTAAAGATACTATCAATATAAAAGACTGATATTATTATTACTTTGATAGAATTTAAATACAAGACAATACATCAGATAATGTACAAGACAAAAGACAAAGAGCAAAAGAAAAGAATGAGAATTCAACTTCTATATACATGAATTGAACAGAATCAAGATTAGACAGTAGTTTTATTGACTTAAGATTGCAGAATGACTGAGATGATTGAAACAGAATTGCTGAGACTAAATTAAGATGACGATGACTAGATTGATGACTTGATTCATTGAACTGCGAAACAGATTCAATGAATCGAGATTATCTAAGATATCAACAATTTATGTTCTAAATTGAGTTGATGATCTGACATCATGACATACAGTAACAATTCAATTGAAGTGTGCAATGCTCATATGATAGTTAATTTCATTGAAATTTCATGTATCATTCTTTGTTATATCATATTTGATGATCATCTCATTAAACTCATTAAAATGAGTCTGTAGTACTTTTAAATCATGCACATTCTTTCTGTCAGCTGTTATAAACTTTCATTTAACTTTGAAGAGATTTGAATTTTTATCTAATCATTATTTGACTCATTTATTGCTCAGTAAAGATGAAGAATTTCAATGAGAAAAGTCTTGAGCATGAAAAGTGTTTATTGTTAATTGCATCATATGTAGTCTAGCTGACAAGTTTAACTGATTCAGTTTGATTAAATATTGTTATAAAGCTAACTTCTGATCAGATTTTAAAGCTCTGTTATGCAGTTCTTGTACTGCTGTTTTAAACTGATAATTCTTTAGTTTAGATCAAAGTCTTTCATATGAAACATGAAACTTACGCGCAATTTCAACGTAATTAGAATTTTCATATGTATTTATTGCTTCAATAATCTTCTGAATGCAACCTTCAATGATAGTGTATGTAGAAGTCATGTGATTGAATTTTAATGAATTTTTGAAGATGATGAATCAAAAATATGAAGATTTATTGTTGCATGACTGAAACTGTTGCATGACTGTTGAGCACTAAGCGAAGAATGAGCTTAGTGAAAGACATGAATACTGATAATGTAATTTAAAATCACAGCATCGATGATCAGAGAATTCTTGATCTTCTTAAATATCTGAAATTCAATTTAACTATGATTAATCAAATATTAATCAGATATTGATATGATCTGCTGTAATCACACATGAATGAAAACATTGAATCGAGTTATTTTAATCAGAAACTCTAGATTATTTATTTTTGCATCATCAGAAAAAAACTTCTTCTTCGTCATTGAAGTTGAGATAAAGATGAGAATTATAGCAAGACAAAAATGCTCTGATCACTGAGATGTATAAAGCGAAGAGAGAAAGAAGAAATGATATGAGAACGTAGGCAATGACGCGTTCGATACACTGATGAGTTACCGCAGGCAAATGAAAATGAAGGGAAAGAGCAAGAGGGAAAGAGCAGAACATAACGTGATGGGAAGTCGATGAAGCCATAATCGACTTCTCTCTGATGAGGATTCAACACAAGCTGAATGAAGCCTGTCGATTAAACTTGTAAGGGCGCAACAGCGAGAGCGAGCAGCTAGGCAGCAGGAAGGGGCTGAGGGGGAGCACGGGGGAGCAGAAGAGGGAGCATGGGAGAGCAGCGAGGGAGCAGAGGGACGAAACCGGCTTTAGCGCGGGAGCAAAGCGGCGGCACCTTAGTCAGCGATCGATCACGTGTTACACTCAGTTCGGGAAAACTATATATATATATATACACCCCGAACTTAGGTTTAGGGATTGCCGTTTTCGTTTAGGAAAGGGAGCATAGCCGCTTCAGAGGGAGCACTAAGGGAGCATGGGGGAGCATCGAGGGAGCGAGGGGGAGCGAGGGGGAGCATAAGGGGGCAGTGCAGGGGCGCAGCAAGCAGGAGCCTGAAATGGCTCCATCGACATCGGCTTGAGCTGCCTCGTTGTTGATCGATATATTCAGCTTCGCCTGCTGCACCTTCGGTGACGGATAAACCCCAACGCCGCTGCCAAGACACCAGCAAATTGCGAGTAAGCTCACTCTGCGTAGCGTTATTAAGTCGGATGTGCCCTCCATCTGTCTCGCCTCGCAACACTGCTCGTTAGAGCTCATAGAACAATAATACATTGCATAATCTCCACTGAGCGTTTCTATAATAACTTTAAAAAAAACCCCCAGGCTAGAGATTCAAGGGGTGTTTAAGGTTATTGCTGCAAGCGGAGCGAGTAGCATACAGAAATCATTTTATATGTATATAGGGGAGGCTCAAAAAATTAAATAGCGCGAAATCTAAATGATTGATTCAAATCATTGTTAGCAGGGTCATACTACAAGCAGGCCTCACAATTGATGTAGTTTATATTTGTCTATAAGCCAACTTCAACATGTAATAAGCCTGGCTAGCTCAATCGGTAGAGCGTGGGGTAAATATGCTGAACAAAGCGTTTGTTGAACTAATATTAACTGCCTCTAGACTCTTATCTACACGAGTATATCCCAAGGTTGCGGGTTCGATCCCCGCGTTGGGCTTGTCTTTTTTACGTTTTTCTCCGTTCAACACTCGACACATCCTGTTGTAGTGTAGATACATACTAGCTTTAACTTGTCTGACTTCCAAAAAGAATTCACGCTTAAAAGAAGAGATACAATAACTAGGACAGCTTTAGGACTTACTCAGCCAGATATATAAGACTAAGGTACCTAATATTAGCTTCTTTCTGGGATTTCTTTTGCCTTCCGTGTGTAGGGTAGAACAATGGATTGTCATGGCGAAAGTGTTTGAGTCTTTGTGGCTGGATTCACGTTCTTTGCTATTCGCTCTGGGACTCGAAAATTCTCGCTGCTCCAAGCACTCACTGCATTGGCTCATACTCCTCATCTCCTACCCATTTACCCTCAATCTACTATCTATGTGCAAATGCTGACTTCACAGAGTGACTCTACTCTTTTCCGCTCCCTCAGTGAGATTATGTACATTTTCATCTTCCTGAAACAGCAGACATACAGAACACTCGCAGCTGCCACCTGCCTCCGCAGCTCCTAAAGGCTACTTCGAGTAGCATAGTACCACTCAATGAAGAGAAGGACAACATGGAGAATGCCCCCATTCCTGAGATTTCCCGAGGAGCCTGGGGAAGAGGGAAGGCCACCGGGATGGAGATCTCCCAAACTTAACTATGAAGTTGTTGAAAGGCTTTACAGAGAGCGGCAGCGGCAGCTCCAAAGTTCATCATCAGACGAGGATGACGGCGATGATGCTAGCGAACCCAAGGCTACTTCTGAAGACGACGACGCGCCTCACACTAAGGCATGCCGTGGCAAAGAGAATACATCCGGTAATGAATCTGTAGCAAAGGAAGATGATGTACCTGAGAATGAGGATCCGATGAGAGAGGATGCTCCTTACGGCGAGCCATCAGCACTCGAGCTATTTCAAGACCAGCGGTAAGTTTGGACCTGAACATTGGAAGGGCTTGCTGACTTGAAGGCCTGTAGGGTGAGCAATCCTGATCTCATCCCGGATTGGGACGTCATCGAGGACGCCAATCGGTGCAATCGAGCTATTCTATCCAAGGGAAAGAAGAGATCCCCAAGCCTAACCCCAAACCAGCTCGGTCAGACCGTGACCAAGGAGGAGAACATTACAACCACGGAGACCGAGAACCGTACGGCGACTAAGGCTGAGAACCGTCGGCCTTCAAGGTTGCCAAAAGCTCCAGCGGCAAAGCGAGCAAAGCGAGCAAAGCGAGCAGCTGGAAAGGTGCCAGACACCTGGAAATGGGCACAGATACCGAATCCCAACACGCAATTGGACAAATCCTTTATTACACTCTCTCCACAACTTGTTTTCCTGCAGATGCTGGCTAGGATGCGGAAAGAAATGGCCAACCGCTACCAGGATCATCTTACTAAGGATAAGACAGAACTTTTCCATGAACTGCGCCAATACTTCACGCTCAAGGCCTGGAACGTCTTCGAATCTCTAGATTATAGTCGAGAGAAGTAAGTGACATTTAGAGCATTATCGTACGATCGCTAAAATTATAAGCCTTCTTCTTATTAATTATCCTCAACCGGAGCAAGGAGTATACGTGCACCTTCTATGGCGCGTCGAAGATCCCACCGACTGCCGTCTTTACGTGGGACAGAGTTTGGAGATAGCCAACCGCATCTGTCACCACGAGGATATTAATTATCGCAAACGCCATCCCAGCTTTCATTATTACTGGTGGGATCTGAATAAAGAGGACCCGAGCAAACGAATAGCAAGTCGATATATCTTTCCCTGTGCCTTTACCGAGACAACACAGCTAGATCCTCTTATCCTTAACATGTTAGAAATGTGGGTATCCCTCATACTTCAAAGCCTGTCTAAGAGCGTCCTCGAGGATTACTTACCGAGCAATACCCTTGCTCTATCTGCTGGACGCCACCTAAATCTTATGAATCCTCTGTATCAGAGCTCTCAAACCCCTGAACGCGCCGAAGCGTTATTGAGTATTAACGTTTATCGCACCAAGGACCCAAGTCGACATGAATACTACCAACAAATGCGACGCTGCTTCCATAATATGAAAGACTCGCCTGATCCCGAATATCGACGGTACTACGAGGAAACGACGAAGCGAGCAGCAGTCAAAAGATCCGAAACGGTAAATCAGATAACTCGACAGGAATGCCTTAACGGCAAATTTGTGCAAGTCTCAAACAAAGTCTATCAGCGTAAATCTGACGGAGGGACTTAAATAATGGACACTTCTTTATCTGGGATATGAATATACACTTTCCAGCAAGGCTTATGCCCATAGAGAATAACACTCTTATCTGGATTAAGTGCTATCTGGCGGAGCCCTCTAAGCGACATCCTTATTGCTATACGCCTAAAAGCCGTGATTCGGATCCGTCGAAACGCCTTGGGGTTTGGATTAAAGGTATTGATGCGGCGGGAAGAGAGTTCGAGAGTTGGGTATACTGCCAAGGCGAGATGCAGGTCAAATGTGCCAATACTATTGTCGACTTACTACAGGGCCGAAGCTATCGCACGATCGTTAGATTCCCGCGACGCTTTGTATCTCCCCGATTTCGGGATGCCCATCCAGAGCTCTTACCTCTAGAAGGCTTAGTAAATGGGAGATACACTCCGGACGAGAAACCTCCCATCGATAAGGCTAGCGGAGAGATGAATATCAAGAAGGCTAATTCTGGGGAGCAGTACTGCGAAGAGCAAGTTGGAATGGAACTCCAAACTGATTAGAACTCCGATAGACAGCCTCACTTCAGGTTCACCCAGACTTGGCTTGTATTGTACGCTTACGGCATTCCGCGTACTGTAATGCTCCAATCTCGCACAGCTGGGCTAAAATTAGCAATAACTGCGTTGATATTAGGGCTGTATCTGGGGCCGATATATTGAGTGGTCGTATTGAGACTGGATACACTTTGTGGTAGAGTTTTTTTGCTGTTATCAAAGCAGGGAGTGTCTTTCCTGATATATGATTGAACATGAATCTAGCCGTGGGCCATAGCTGAGATACGGTACAGTTTGCGAGGTTGGGGGCGACCCCGCTCCAGTCGGGGCATCTTTTAAGTGCTGTTCGCTATTAAAGTCAAAGTATAGGCAGAGATTAAAAAAAAAGACAAAAGTATCTAAACAATTAAGACTTACAAGATAAGAAGAGAAGAAAAGAATGATAAGTAAATTTAATATAAGATAAGAGCGTTTCTAATAGCGCGTTTAATATACTAATGAGTTATCGTAGCGAGGGAAAGGGAAAGGGAAAGGGAAAGGGAGAGAGAATATAGGATTTGATACGATAGCGTGGAGCAGGCGGTGGCAAGGCGGTACGTCGGCGAGTAGCCGGTATACATATATTATAGGAAGACTAATTACTATCGAGGGATTCGGGGACCCGGGGACCCTTACTCCCCTTTATATAAGGGCAGGGTTAGGGTTAGCGTCCCGGTCGGGCGTCGGCGCGTCCGACAGGGAGACGCCGTCGCAGATCGCATTTCTACATTTTACAGAATAGGATATAAAAAGAGAAGAAGAGAGCTACATGGGCACGAAGGTGGGAAAACTTTTGGGGATGTTTTTTTTTTGGGTCTTGGTTTGGTGGTAGGAGGGTACTCGTAGAAAGTTCGATGGGGCTAGATTTATGGGGATATTGGGGGAGAATGTGTTGCATGCGTATAGACTGGGAATGATGATGTGATGGGCAAGTGCTCTGTTGGAATGATTGATGGAGAAGCGAATTCGAAGTGATGGAAAGCGCGGGCTGTTTCATTCATTTAAGGGGGAATATTATAAGACGATTCGCTGGTGAAGGGAAAGGAGCAATCTTTTGGTGTAGTCGTAGGGACATTGAAATCCATCGTAGGGTATCGAGACCTAGCTACTAGAGAGGTTCGGAGAAGGGAGTCCGGAATAGAGAGAATGCAGGTGGGATTGCTCGGACTCGGAGCGAAAGACCTTGCTCAGTGGCTTAAAGCACCATACGAAAGACGTGAAAAGTCGAGCCACCATGGAAGTTGCGAATCGAAAGGAGTGAATATCGAGGAAGCTTTGACGGTAACGAGAATCAAGACATGCACCATTTATATTCGCTGTCTACTTATTCTCGCAAAGGGCCAGTTGCAGCATTCAATTAAGATAGAACATAAGTAAGAAACTCTAGGACGGCAAAGCGTGGATAGTTTGATGCTAGATCTGAGTAGTTGTTTGATCACTAGAGGTTGAAACAGGATTCCCAACTTGATATGGATCTCGATGTATGGACTCATAGGTCCATAGGGATCAAATCCTTGGGAGCGCGGGATGACTTTATCGTCCTATCACAGATGGGTTGGGGTCCTACATATCCTTTGGGATTCTAGAAATGGGCGAAGTCGACTTTACAAGTCGTGCGATCCAAGACCAATCCTATTGCTGTCCCTCTTCTTGCATTTATTACCTAGGAAGGGTTCGAGGTTGGCACAGCGAGACGCAGAGTAAAGCAAAGATGCGCACGAGGGCAGGATGCTGTTGTGGGGTTGGCCTTACGCTGCGGCCACCACGGGACGGATTCGCGCGGCAGCCGTCAGTCAACCATTCAAGTCATACATGTGATACAAGTGAGATCCCTGACGTCTTTATATCTCGAAAAAGAGGGCAAGAGGGCAAGAGGGCAAGAAAGAATTAAAAAGAGATGGTTTCAAGTCCCACACTCAGCCGTAAGGCGGAAATACGTCGGAGGCACAACCCTGGTTTGTTTTGGAATCCTGTCCCACCTGCTCCGTCAGGCCTGATCGGATGACTGCGACAAAGTCAAATGTGGTCGCACAGTCAGCTTGGCAACTGACCAAAGTGGATGCGAGGGGCTGAAGGGCTGAAGTCCAATCCCCTTGCGTTTGGATGAAATCCCTTACCTTTGATGACTTTACATACAAGGCCCCGTAATTGTGCTGATCGTACGGAGTACGGAGTACAGGAGTCTTTGAAAGAAACGGGAGCCGAACGCCCTGACACTCTGTCGAATAAAGAGTTCAGCGGATCATCGTGAAACCCTTTTCTATCGATCATTGCGCCGCTTGGAAAAAAGGGTGAGGAATGGGTGGTGAAACCAGTAGTCGTGCCAGTCTTATTTTCGCGCAAGTTCGGTGATCAGGCCGACCACCGACCACCACCAACAGAAAAGAAATATTTATATTTTTGGCCCGAAACGTAAGCGAGTGCGGCGCTAGTCTTAGACACGAGGCGTAGTGTGTTGGAACTTGGAGTGCGCATTCCTGCAATTCTCTTTGGCCCCCCCCCTTCATTCCTTATTACAGTAAAGGACACCTGGCAACATATAAGCCCACTCTCTCCTCCCACTTTCAATCTGGTATTTCCTCCTACCTTGTCTGTCTATCATTAATTCATGGGCGATACGTAGCGGCCTAGTGTACCATATTGTTTCTAATATTCTTTGGCCATGCGCTATCCCCTTCTTTACCAAGCCTTCCCGCAATAAGCGGATAGGATATGTGTCCTCTGTCCTCTTCGCCATTCATCGTTCTCGCCAGGCAGCAGACTCTTTCATCTTGGCAGACTACCCACCAGGAAGCCATCCTTACTTGTACTTACAGTGATACTTCTATTGGACTCAACAACGAAAGAACGACGACATACCACCAAAGAGATCGACGTTGCTGCCTCAAATCATCTACACTACGACCTTCTCAACGCTTTTAGCTCTACTACGTTACCCAATATGGCCGATGAATTCTCGCCTGCCGCCTTCGAGGCTGACGACTTCTACCCTCCCCAAGCTACTGTGTCGTTGTCCGAGACAACCCTAGTAACTCCCTCAACGCCGGAGTCAATCTACGATGAAGTCAAGGAAGAGGACGACGACAAGAAGCCCACAAAAAAGCGAAAGTCATGGGGCCAGGAACTACCTACACCAAAGACAAATCTTCCTCCAAGGTATGAGAGCCAAATTGAGCTCCAAGATCCAAAGCTGATGTTGATGTTAGAAAACGAGCAAAGACTGAAGATGAGAAGGAGCAACGCCGAATCGAGCGTGTTCTTCGAAACCGCCAAGCCGCACAGTCCTCTCGAGAACGTAAGCGACAGGAAGTAGAAAAGCTCGAGGGTGAGAAGCACGCCATCGAACAACAAAACCAACTACTCAAGGAGCGTTTGATGGCTGTCGAGCATGAGAAATTCAAGCTCGCGCAGCAGGTAGCCAAGATGGCCGCCGAGATGTCGGTATTCAAACAGGGTGGAGCGATTGCGACACCGATGGCCAGCTCTTGCGCACCATCGCCCAACCTCGAGGCAGATCTTCTCCATCAACAAATTATCAAGCAAGAACTGGATGATTATCCATTCGCCTTACCAACCCCTCGAGCCTCTCTTGGGTCTTCAGCTTTCTCACCCGAATCATCATCGTCGCTATCTTCCCGCTCACCGTCGCCGTCAAACGCACTGGGCATAGAAGCTATCACCACCTCTCCGGACATGACACAACATCCTGCTGAGATGTTGTGTGGCCTGCCGTGTCAGTCCGGAGTATGGCTAGCTTCGATTCCACCTACGAGTCGCGACGAAGCTCAGCGGTACCAACAAGCGCAGATGATGCTACTGATTTCGACCCACCTGTTCTCTCTGACGCTGATTTCAGCCGTTTATTCGAATCTCCTACATCCCCTCCACCGGATCTTCAATTCTTTGCGGACGGGCTCGTCACTACTGAAGACGGCACCAGCGAAGGCGTCGATGCTTTCTCTTTTGATCAGATGGTTGATCTCGACGCCTGCCAACCTCACGCCGACGATGACTTCCAACTTTTCCAAGTCCACAAGGACGGCCAAACCTTTGACGACATCATCCACCCAGACGAAAATCCCCACCAACCTGAGATCTACTTCGAACACTTCACTACGACCGAAGCCGACGATCCGCATCAGCATGCTGCGACGTCTTCTGCTCTGCAGCCCAGCCTTGGCGCGCCCTCTTAGGGCTGCGACGGGTCGGGCCATGCGGCTTAAGACTAACCACGCGCTGAGACGGACGTCGATCGGGAACAGGAAGGGTGTTTCGAAGAACGGTCGACGGAGGTGACGTGGTTTAGTCCAGCGGGATGGGGTCTGATCTGTTAGGCTTGTTGTTGATGGCCGAGATGATTGTGAATTTTCTGTTGGTTAAGAGGAGATTGGAAAGGCCTGAGTCTGCATTGTATTATTATTGATGTGAAATTATCGGACGGAAAACTCTCTAGGGATCAGGGAGGTGTGTTGGCGTTTAGCTCTACAAGCTTGTGAGCTTGTGAGCTTGAGACAGGCTCTCATCACTATGAGCCATACGGCGAGATGGATACCTTAGCTATCCTATTCTTTAGCCTGCTTGACGTTAGGCAGATAGAATGGGAATGATCATGCCCACACTTACGTTCCCATACTTTCGTCTTTTTCACACCTACTTAAATACCTTATCTGATGGTAAAGGAACTCATTCTTGCGATTATGTATTTGCTGGATCGTGATGCCTGGTTGGTCTCTTTATAGGTCTAGCGCAATAAGACCTGTGACGACATTCACTGCTCACAAAGTCACAGAACACTCTATTCTCTCTGCCTCGTGCTGGATTCTCAAAATGCTTACACTAGACCCAGTAGACTTCCTAATCCTCGGCGCAGGCTGGACGTCCAATTTCCTCATCCCTCAACTCAAATCCTCCTCCATCACCTTCGCGGCAACCACAACCACCGGCCATGATGGCACCATCCCCTTCAAATACGAGCCCAGCTCCTCTTCGACATCTCAATATTCAAAGCTTCCCTCTGCCAAAACAGTCCTCGTCACATTTCCACTGAAGGGTGAAGGGCAGTCTAAGCAGATCACATCGCTGTACCGCCAGGTCCATGGTGACCAGAATAATTGGATACAGCTGGGATCTACTGGGATTTTCTCTGCATCACATTGGAATGACTGCAGCTCTCCGTATAATACGGAGAATGAGCGAGCCGTCGCTGAGGACGAAATGTTGGAACTCAATGGGTGTGTGCTCAACCTAGCTGGGCTTTATGGAGGAGAGCGGGATCCGAAGAATTGGGTGACAAGAGTCGCGAAGACGAAAGACGAGGTCAAGGGCAAGAAAGGTGAGCGGCAGTTTCCCATGTTCTGGTCCCCAGTCGTTGTAGCAGATTCGCGACCAGAAGCTGCTCAATTGCTAACTAACCCAGCTCTCCACCTAATCCACGGTGCCGACGTTGCCCGCGCCATAATCGCCGTCCACAATAGCTTCACCCACAGCAAGCGCTGGCTCCTAACCGACCTCCGCGTCTACGACTGGTGGGATCTCATCCAAGATTGGGGTGCCAAGGCCAGAGCCCGAGCAAGCGACGCACTAGGAGTAGAAAGGGCCGAAGAGCTGCAGTATGAGAAATGGGTTGGGGAGCTGATGGAGGAAGAAGGGGTCAAGGCCTTGCCAAGAGCAGCGGAGGGATTGGGAAGAGTTTTGGATAGCCGGGCTTTCTGGGCGAAGATGGGGACGTGGCCGCGGGAGGGGAGAGTTGGTTAGTGCATGATGAAGTCGGGATTATGGCGGACTTCACATAGGCCACGAGGCATCTACCGCACGTTCTAACCGGTCCTGCGAGGGGGCAGGGGAAAGGGCCATTGGACGCCAGCGGTCTGCGCTTTAGCTACCAAGATTGAAGCGTACCCCAGCTCTAGCCTGATACCGTACGCTGTGGCGACTATCTTTGATGGAAACATCAATCTCAGAGGAGCCAATAGCGCTTGATCATCTCGTACCAAGTCGACATCAACACAGGCTAAAGAGAAGGCCTCAGCGAAGTGGCAGAGCCAAAGACCACCTTTGCACCAGCGCGCGACCGTCACCACACACGGGGACACCATTATCACGTCTCTGTGTACTCGGAGGGGACGCATCATCTACCCACACCGCATCAAGTATTACACAAAGTCTATACAAAATACAGAACCTCCACGCTCTCAGCAGAAACCCCCCCCAACTAATCCCTCGATCCTACATACCCCTCATCAACATTGCTCTCCGAACATTCACAGTTAACCACCTACATCATATGCATTCCATTGCATGGGCACGATGATAGACATTACACGGATAAAAATCCTCCGAAACCAGCAGAGGAAACACACCTCCTTAACTACCAGCAACCCCCCCGGTTCCCACCACCGAATTAACGGAAACAGACATCCACATAGCCAGCCCAAATTTCTCAGCGCCAGCCTTCTCCTCCTCCTCCTTTTTCTCCTTCTTCTCCTCTCACCTCTTCTCATTACAGCACATCCATCCATCCATCCCCTCCCCCGCAACAAAAAAAAACCACGTATCTAGATAAACCCCCAAACCCAAAGCCAAAAAAAAACTTCTCAACAAACCATCCCCATCCATCCATCCATAACCCTCCTCCCCCACGGTGTCAAAAATTCTCAGAGCGGTTGTAAAAACAATGCATGTCTTGAACCATCCCCGGGGGGTTTTTTTGTTAGGATTCCTAGACGGAAGCTTTGTTTTTAAAAATCAAAGAAACGATGCTATGTGATAACGGAGTGGAGAAATCAGACTTTGTGGATGTGATGGAGGATTTTTTTTATATATGTGTGTGTGTATCTAAGGTAGGTAGATACCTTTTTACTTGGTGTAGGAACGGGTATTTCTATGAAGCTAGCTATTCACGCTGCAGGTTCCAAAGAAAAACGGTGCTGAGCTGGGTACCTTAGTTACCATTGAGGGAGCACGTAGACGGTGGGCCGGAGAGTTACTGTCGCGATGAGGCATAGTAATAGACGTAGGGGCAAATATCAGTACTTTTCCAAACTCCCTCCGTGACACGGTATGTACAAACTATGCGAGTATTTAAAGACATCAGCCCCTTTCAACACATCTTCCTCGTCGAAACTACCATCGCAGCAGCAAACCCCGCCCCCATTTTCTTCTTTTCTTTGAGGAGCCAAGATCTTTCCACGCCACTCAACACACGGAGCACCCCAACTTGCTCCTCTCAAGCCACCGCTCCCAACTCCCCATCCGCAAACCTCGCCTTCTCATCTGCCAACTCCCTCTCGGCTTTCGCAAACTTCTCCTTCTCCTCGGCCGTGAGGTCGGGCACTAGGGGCTTCTCTTCGTCGTTGTGGAGGTTGAAGTGGAAGGTTCGGATAATAGAGTCGGCGTCGTCGACGGCGAGGGGTCGGACGTCTGCCATGGCCCTGAGGGGGTGGTTTGGTTAAAGTTTTGGGTTAAGGGGCAATGGGTGAAGTCAGGGGAAATTTACTTGATCTTGGCGGTACAGAGTTTGACTTGGGCGTCCGTCATTTTGAGGGAGAGTTGGTCGACGCGGGATTTGATGGCGTTCCAACTGGGATAGAATCGTTAGTGGGTGAGTGGGACCGAATATTGGAGAGGCTTACCCTGTGAGTCTTGATGCGAAGTGAACATCTAAAGGAGGGGTTAGCAAGGGAAAAGGAAGGTTAGATAGGGGCAAGCGTACATCGTGTCATGCCAAACTGAATGAGCAAACCGGTTAGCTATGTCTTCTTAAATCTTCTTAAAAGGTGGGATGAGGAGATCATTCTTACATCTTCAGGATTAATGCTGTGGTAGTGTCGATTAGTAAACCTTGTTAACCCTCAAGACTAAAGAATTAGACACTATACTTACATCTCGTATGTCGAACTTTGCAAGTTTGTCAGTTTCTCTATTCGAGGTCTCGGAAATGGAAAGAGGCACGTACGGATTATTGAGTATTGCCTTAGCATGTATACCAGCTTTGTGCCTATTCTAATGTTAGGCTCGATTGACATGGAGAAAAGTGTACGAGGGACGGACGTAAATGCACAAAACCCAGTTATGTCTGATCAGTCGTTAGCCTCGTCAGTGCTAATGAGACGAGAATGTCATACAGTTGTTGAAAGGAATGTTGATCTGTACTGTAGAGCACGTTAGCACCTAAACCTTGACGCCAAGCCTCACCAATTGCATTGAAAATACCGGATTCGGCGACGAGATCCTCTACTTCCTAAATAAAGGTAAGCATAAAGGTTAAGAGACAACAAGAGCATCCTTACCTTCAACATGTGAAGATTATATTTGCTTTTGACGTAGTCACGCTATGAGACGTTAGCAACGCAGCTCGGAATGCAATTGACTGAAGGGGACTTGCGTCGGCCACGAGCATCCTACAAAGCACTCCATTAGCTATGACAAAGTTTACTCATGGTGCCTTTCTCATTAGCTCACCTCGCCATAAGCCCTCCTGTGCATGCTTCTGTCAGTGGAGTCTTAAAGTACTGGTTGAATGTTTGGTTGACAGACCTAGGGGAGTGATTCCCTAGATATGTTAGCATGAATCAAGCAAGGCCAACGAAACAGCACTCACATTCCGTTCACCTATACCTAGCACAGAAGTATCGCTTTGTAATAGTCAGTCGTGACACACGTACAATTCGTATGGCGAAGGAAGCAATCTAAAACCTCGTTTCCTGGCAAGGCTCAAAATGACACCTTGTGACTAATTGAAGAGGCATGGCGAGTTCAAGTTGAATGGATATCTGCAAATGAACTACAGGCTTTGGACTTACATATGAGTAGCACCTGCCCTTGGAGGGGTTTAGCAGATTGTTCCATAAATTGGGGGAAAGAACGTACTCAAGTGCACAGAAAGCATTCTATCAAGAGTTAGTACGAGGAAGCTGAGGCTGGTTCTGCAAGAGGGGCTTACCGCGATAGCACAGCCCGTGTCGTTGTGACTGACATGTTAGCTTCTACTTGATTGTAAGGCTCTTGATGTCTCATACAAATGAGTCTCAATGTCTGAAAGCTAAGGTTAATCTAGAGTCTTGACATTAGTAGGAGTAGACGAATATACCACATGACACAACGCCGCCTGACACAAAAAGATCAGTAGTCGGACAAATGGTTGGATTCTGGTAACTCACGTAACGTCCTTACAAGATCATAGACCTGCCTTGGCGAAGCGCAGCCTCTAAGACAAACGATTAGACCAATGCAACTTCGGCGATGCTTACTACTTACACAGTGTCCGCAATGCCTGATGTTTGTTAGCAGCCAGGCGTGTGAAGCGTACGGGAGCGGCCACCTACCAACTCGATCAACTCCGACCTTTGACAATCAACTTAGTACTATGTCTCCTATTTGTTCCACCGGACATACCTTGTCGACTGCACTATAAATCTATGAACCTGTCAGCCTGTGTCTATTCAAAATCATGATCAGAGATCTTGCTTACTGTGAGAAGATCCACCAAATCTACTAAGTATTAGCATAATCGATTCAATATCTGCAATGCTTTGACATACCACTCCGGAAAGAGTCTCTGGAGCAGTTGTTAGTGCTTCATATACGCAAATTTGTACTGTGAAATGGACTGACTCGGATGAGAACCGGATTTCCTTCCCTTGGCTCTTCACGTAATTTATTACCTCGATTGCTTCAAAAATTAGATCCCCGCTCTTACTAATCTGTTAAGGTAGCTATTATACATACCTGTGTTCTTGATATAAGTCATGTCCTAAGGAACGGTTAGCAGAACCACACCTCGATATACCAAATATTGATGGACCAACCTTTCCGTGAGAGTGCTGTACGGGTAATCAGTCATATTGAAATTCCGGTACACAGAGGACCACATACTTCGCGAAGATAGCTTGAAGTGCCTGCCACCTGTCAGTTGAAAGTTCTTGCAGATTTGGTAGGGTCGTACCAATAACAACATCCCTAGAGCTAGTCAGCTATGCTCAAGAGGTTACTCGACCCGATGGGGAAGTACTTACACTCCATCCACTCCTGTTGCACATGCTGATATACTATTAATTTCAAAGTCGATTTCTATATGACAAGATGGTTTACCTAGTTTTGCATCGTCCATCTGAAAATTTCTCTCAGTAATTGAACCGGAATTTGATGATATGAGAGACTTACGTGACAGCGAACCTATACAAACATTATCTTAGTGAAAAGTATATTTCTTGGAGACTGTCGTGGAGACTGAAAACCAACATGAGTCAAGATCTATGTGAGATTAGCATACACTACTGCTGGACGGCATTGAAAGTAGAGATAACCTTTGCCTTGAGGCCGAGCTTGGAGATAGCCTCACAGTCCTTACGTGACTGCTCAGACGCAGCAGGACTGGTGAGCTCAATCTAGATGTATTTAGTTGGACCGCCTGTTCCTGAGATACGCTATGGCACTAACATAGTCTACACCAAAAGCGTCCAGTGCTTTGGCTATTCTTATTTTGGTCTCGGTATCGAAGAAAGCATTCGCGAATTGTTCCCCTTCCCTAAGAGTAGATTCAATAATCTTGAATCTCGAGACGTTACTGTTATCTCAAAGTGTAAGTCCTTAGCCAAGTCGAGAGTGAATTGAGGTACCTCAGAAAATCTCCAACAGGCTGGTAAGGGTTCCTGGTCTCAGGATGTGGGTTTTGTTTGGTATGAATGCTCGTATAGCCGTCGTGGTCTAGAAAAGTCAGTCTACTTGTCATAAGTCATTCAATGGCATATCCTACTGCCGTTACTCAGGCCGTTTGTGCCATTCGCACCATTTGTGTGCGTACCGTTCGTCATGCCATTCTCCACCGGAGGACACATTGTTGTTGATTCTGTAGAAGAAGGTGGATACAAACTAGCAGCTGTGACGACTGGAGGTATCCTACTGTACGGGGTAGAAAGATTAGTTCTCAATTGAATATTAGATGTCTGTTCAGCGGTCAATTGTGACTCTTAAGCCCGATATCGCAGCCCAGCACTAAGTCTGGAGTCTGAATAAAATACAAATATATTACTGGTACGTCATATATGCGGGGTGGGGTACCATACCATACCTACTATGGCCACCTTATCCTGTACCTGGCAGCCCTGTCGCTAATAAGTTCTTGCGATAACAAAAAAGGGTGGAAGTCGTATTTCTTACTGCAGTCTCTGGGTTTGGATCATCTCACGGTTCGACTTTGGGGCTGAGGAGAGATGTGAAAGAACCTTGCTCTACGAAAATCCGACCCCTAACGTCGAGCCTACGCCATGCGGCTTTTATCGCGAGGAGCGCTTTGGCATCATGGGACGATACTTAGGCGTACGAGAAAATTACCATGGACTGCTTGCTCCGAGAGTCTTCGAGTAGGAGGATCAGCTGGTTTAGCCTCTCGGAGATCTTATTATCGCAGGCTTCGCGTCGATGACTCTGATGACTGTAATGACCTGCCCCCCTCATCAATTCCGCAATCCATCTACCGCCCACTGGACACCTTCCCAAGACGACATATCGGTCCCTCTCCAGCATCTACAAAAGAAATGCTCAGAGCCTTGGACCCACCAGTTGAGAGTCTGGACAGCTTTGTGGAAGAAGTGATACCAGCAGACATTCTGAGCCCCAAAGAGCTTATCATCGGCAATCGCCCTCCTTACAGACGGGATAGAAGAGATTCAGAAAAGTTTGCCATGAGAAAGTTAGAGAAAATTGCAAGGGCCAATTTAATAAAACGCAACTATATTGGATGCGGATATGCAGACACAAAGGTACCGGAAGTCATCAAAAGAAATGTATTGGAAAGCCCAGGCTGGTACACCAGTTATACCCCATATCAACCAGAAATCAGCCAAGGACGTCTTGAGTCGCTATTGAACTTCCAGACTATGGTATGTGACCTTACCGCTCTTAGTATATCTAACGCTTCAGTGCTCGATGAACCTACCGCTGCAGCAGAAGCAATGACTCTTTCAATGAACGCCTTGCCGTCGTCACGCCAAAAGAGGCTTGAGAAAACCTTCGTCGTATCTCATTTATGCCATCCGCAAACAAAGGCGGTTCTGCAGTCTCGTGCGGATGGATTCGGAATCAAAATTATTGAGCTTGACATCTTGGCCGACGGGGGTAAGCACGTCAAGGATGTGGGAGATGATTTGATCGGAGTCCTCGCGCAGTACCCGGATACAGAAGGTGGAGTTGAGGATTTTCAAAGTCTTGGCGACATGATACATGAACTCGGTGCCACGTTTTGTGTCGCGACAGACTTATTGGCACTGACAGTATTAAGACCACCGGGAGAATTTGGTGCTGACATCGCGTTTGGTAATGCACAGCGCTTTGGAGTACCACTAGGATACGGTGGACCTCATGCCGCCTTTTTCGCGTGCACTGAAAAGTACAAAAGAAAGATACCTGGTCGACTTGTAGGCGTATCAAAGGATAGATTAGGCGACAGAGCATTAAGATTAGCACTACAAACCCGAGAGCAACACATTAGGAGGGAGAAAGCGACGAGTAATATATGCACTGCCCAGGCTCTTCTAGCAAACATGAGTGCTTTCTATGCTATTTACCATGGCCCTCTCGGACTACGGGCGATCGCGGAGAAGGTGATAAATGGTGCACGGGTCATTGAGGAGATTATACGAAGGCTGGGATACAGCACCGGATCAAGAGGAAAAAGCAAAGATGGCAGAGTGTTGTTTGACACGGTAGTCGTCAACGTTCCTCAAGGGTATGCAACCGCGATGGCCACGTCAGCAGCCATGATCGAAGGCATCAACCTTCGGGTAATTGAGGAGAGTAAATTGGGTATCACAATCGATGAGACGGTAGAAGCCCCGGATCTCGAGCTTATCGGAAAAGTCTTCAAGAGATTTTCTTCGACAAAGGAAGACATAACTCTTAAGATTATCCTTCTGGATCTGCAAACGAGGTTTTCCGAGATCAACGAATCATCGTCGACCTTCCAGCGGACGTCTTCCTATCTTACTCATCCAGTCTTCAACACACATCACTCCGAGACCGAACTTCTGCGCTATATCCATCATCTTCAGTCGAAGGATCTCTCTCTCACCCATTCCATGATACCACTTGGTTCTTGTACCATGAAGCTTAACGCAACTACAGAGATGGTACCGGTATCGTGGCCTGGATTTTCCGCAATCCACCCATTCGCACCACTCAAGCAGACGAAAGGATATACTTCACTGATCAACGAGCTAGAGAGGGATTTGGCCACGATCACTGGGTTTGACAAGATGTCCCTGCAACCGAACTCCGGTGCTCAAGGAGAATTCACGGGTCTACGGGTTATTCGAAAATTTCAGGAGCTACAGCCCGGTAAGAAGCGAGATATTTGCTTGATACCCGTTTCGGCTCATGGGACCAATCCTGCAAGTGCCGCAATGGCCGGCATGAGAGTGGTCACTATCAAATGCGAGACCGGCACTGGAAACCTGGATATGGGTGATCTTAAAGCTCAATGTGAAAATTATAGTGAAGAGCTTGGAGCTATAATGATCACTTATCCTAGCACATTTGGAGTCTTTGAGCCGCAAATCAAACAAGTGTGCGAGATAGTCCACAATCATGGCGGCCAGGTGTACATGGATGGTGCCAACATGAACGCGCAGATTGGCTTGTGCTCGCCCGGGGAGATTGGCGCAGATGTCTGCCATCTCAACCTCCATAAGACGTTCTGTATTCCGCATGGTGGTGGGGGACCTGGTGTGGGCCCAATCGGAGTCAAATCTCATCTGGCACCGTTCTTGCCTGGCCATCCACTTATCAAAACTGGTGGCGAGCATGCCATTGCGCCTGTGAGTGGTGCCCCTTGGGGAAGCGCTAGTATATTGCCTATTAGCTGGGCCTATATCCAGATGATGGGCGGTCAAGGACTTACTCACGCAACTAAAATCACTCTCCTCAACGCCAACTATATCATGTCACGTCTAAAGCCTCATTACCCTATCCTTTACACTAATGCTGCAGGTCGTTGTGCTCACGAGTTCATTCTTGACGTTCGAAAATTTAAAGATACAGCAGGCATCGAGGCTATCGACATAGCAAAACGACTTCAAGATTATGGCTTCCATGCTCCAACCATGTCATGGCCTGTGGCTAACACCCTGATGATCGAGCCTACAGAGAGCGAGAATCTGCCCGAACTTGACCGCTTTTGCGACGCCTTGATTGAGATTCGAAAGGAGATCACGGCGGTAGAAGAAGGCGAGCAGCCTCGTGAAAACAATGTACTGAAGATGGCACCGCATTCACTCAAAGACTTGTTGGTGGGTGAGAAATGGGAGAGAAGCTATTCAAGAGAGCAAGCCGCATATCCTCTGCCGTATCTGAAAGAGAAAAAGTTCTGGCCAACTGTTACGCGGTTAAATGATGGTGAGCCATGGTCTGGGGTTGATTCTTGCAACTAGCAGCTAACACAGTTCTAGCCTACGGTGATATGAACCTCTTCTGCTCATGCGGACCAGTAGAAGCTGTAGATACGGCGGATGGAGTAACCGGGGTTGCGGCGCCAGCGCCGACTTGATACAGAATTGCATCTATCGGGACACCGATTTAGAGCAGGTGTTTTGCTAGCCGATGTTCGGAGTTTGGCCACCTCAACGATGGGCCTTCAACATTTTTGTGAGCAATCGGTTCAACATTACCGTTATCAAGCGTGTACCTATCGGCTAGAACAGGTCATCAGTAAGAATATATGCAGCAATGCCAGAAACACGCTCTAACCTACTGACAACCTTGCCATACGATTCATATGTCTTACACGTATATACAAAAGCCATAACGCCAAACTACGACTACCTCTCCCCACCGTAGCATTGTCTTGTAGCCACTCCTACCTTGTTCCCCCCTAGTCTGATCGTCTCATTATCTCCCCTCTCCGTCTCGTCGTGTATTCGTAACTCTACCCACACCATTTCAGCATAATATCCTCCAATTTCAGCCACTGGAAACACTCACGATATTTCTCCCCTTCCCCCTCGGCCTGTTCCCCTTGCACAATGTTCTTCCTCAATATCAGCGCTACCTCCTCCGCATGTGTACGCGCTGCCTCAGCTTCGGGGCTTCCGGCCGAAAGAGAACGGTTGGTGTTGAAGTTGGAGCGTGCAGTATAGCGGGCGGCGGAGAGCATGCGGAGATCGCCTGGGAGGTTTAGCGGAGTCATGGCATGGAGAAAGAATGACCTTGAGGGTGTATACCTTGGAATGCGATACGAGTGGAGCGGAGGAGATGACGGTAGGCGGCTAGGGCCATTGAGTGTAGCGAGGGGTTGCTCATGCGGTATCAACGTTGAGCAATACTCTAATGAAGGAAGTTTAGGCGAGGACTAGCGCCCGCTCGGAAAGGTTTCGAAAATTTCGAAAATTTCAAGTAACGTCAAAGCTTCCAGAGGGGCATTTAACAAATTCTTTTACTGGGCTTCTCTTCACCATGGCAGCTGTTCAAGTTCAGCTACCGCTACCAGTTCTGCCAGAGGGGTGGACGGCAGAGAAAGATTTCAAAGCTATTGGTACCGTCTCGTCTGCCACGCAGCGCAACCTTGAGCCAGTGGGGCCTCACTTCCTCGCGCACGCACGACGAGTACGTATATCCCGTCCGAACCTACTATGGACGAATTCATGATAACATACTAATAAACATCGCAGAAGCGCCACAAGCGCACCTTCTCCGAGGATGAGCGCATCCAGGCCCAGGAAAATGTTAAGAAGACCGAAGACGATGATGCCGGAGACATTAGCGAGCCGGAAGACCCATTAATGCTGCAGCGCGATGCGAAAGATTGGAAGGTACGTTTCTCCAAACCGTGGAACCTCTTCGGTCTCTTCTTCCTCTATTCAATCCGTTAACCATCTTTCCCAACTATATAGGGCCAAGACCACTACGCCGTCCTCGGGCTCTCTAAATACCGCTATCGCGCAAGCCCCGAGCAGATCAAGCGTGCTCATCGCAAAAAAGTCCTCCGTCACCACCCTGACAAAAAAGCTGCCGCCGGCTCCTCCGAAGACGACTCTTTCTTCAAATGTATCCAGAAAGCCACCGAAGTCCTCCTGGACCCCGTAAAACGGCGCCAATTCGACTCCGTCGACGAAGCCGCAGACGTAGAACCCCCCACCAAGAAGCAAGCCAAGGATGGCAAATTCTACAAACTCTGGGGCGCCGTTTTCGAAAGCGAGGGAAGATTCAGTAGAGTACAGCCGGTGCCTAAATTAGGCACTGAAAAAAGTACAAAAGAAAACGTCGAGACCTTCTACAATTTCTGGTACAACTTCGACTCGTGGCGTACCTTTGAATACCAAGACGAAGATGTCCCCGACGACAACGAAAATCGCGACCAGAAACGCCACGTCGAACGCAAGAACAACAACGCCCGCAAAAAGAAGAAGACCGAAGACACCGCCCGCCTCCGCCAACTCGTCGACGACTGCCTCGCCGGCGACGAGCGCATCAAGAAATTCCGCAAAGAAGAACGCGCAGGCAAAGACCGCAAGCGCCTCGAACGTGAAGAAACCGAGCGCAAAGCCCTCGAGGACGCCAAGAAAGCCAAGGAGGAAGAAGCGAAATTGGCCAAAGAAAAAGAAGAAACCGACAAAGCCGAGCGTGCGGAGGGGAAAAAGACGAAAGAGGCCGCCAAGAACGCCGCAAAAAAGAACAAGCGCGTGCTGAAAAGCAGCGTCAAAGACGCAAACTACCTTCTACCGGAGGGCAAGACGCCGGACGCGAAGAGGGTAGACGACGTATTCAATGACATCGAGCTCATCATGGGCAAAATCGACAACGAGGAACTAGCGGCGCTGGCTGGGAAGCTGAATGGGGTCAAGGGGCCGGATGTGGGGACAGTGTGGGGCGAGGAGGCGAAGAGGCTGGTTGGTGGGGGGAAGGTCAAGGAGAGCGATGTAAGGGTTTTGGGAGCTTGAGTTCGGTAGGGTGTTTAGGAGTGGGATGTGGAGGCCTTGGGGTGTGATGGTGCGTTTGATAGATGCAGTAGGGATAAATTTAGAGATTGTGCTTGTTATGAGCGAAACAGATAATACTATGATTAGTCTTCGTCCTTGTTTAAATCGTTTATGGCTCTTCGATTTGTCGGGCTTGCCACCTTTCTCTGCCGGTATCGTGGCATTTCCAAGGCAACAGTGCACGTGAGATCTGGCATGCTGGAAGCAGAATCGGACTTGAGTCTCAGGTGCTCACACAAATGCCTAAAAAGCGGATTCCGCTATCAGACATGCAAGCTTATCTCCCTCTCTCACCCACAACTCCCCATGACCCTCCTAAGCACCCTCACGCCTCAAACACCCTGTCAAATGCCAAACCAACCAAAAGCACACCCTCCCCCTGTCCACGCTCCAATCCCCACGCTCCAATCCCCCTAATTCCGCAACGCCCTCAGCCTCTCCCCCAATCCCTCCTCCCTCTCCTCCTCCGTCACCGCCTTATCCTTCACCGGCCCCGCATCCACCCCCTTCATCTCCTGCTGCAGCTCCACCCCCGCCTCGTCCGCGACCTGGTTCATTAGGCGGTCCACGTCGTCTTGCGGCGTGCCGACGGCGGTGGCGGAGGAGGTGGCGGTCTCGTAGTAGCCGGTGGCGACGTCGAGGTCTTCGAATTGGGTTTCGAATTTGTCCATTACGGCGGAGATCTTTTCGGGGAAGAAAGGGTGGGTTAGTTTTGTTGGTATGGGTAGTGCGAAGAGGGGGGAAAGGGAAGGGGTTGGTGTGTACCTTTTCCAGATCCATGGCGCGCATGGCGCCTTCCATGCCTTTTACGACGCCGGCCATGGAGCCGGTGACTTGGCGCATGGTGACGGCTGTTTGGACCCGGGATGCGACGGCGTCGATGCGGCTGCCGAGTCTGAGGAGGTTGAGTTTCTCGTTTTGCTTACGGATGGCATTTTGGGCGTATATCTTGGCTATGTCGGGGTGGTTTTGCTGGATAGCCTGCTCGGGGAAAGGAAGAAATTATTAGCAGGTAGGGCAGGTAGAGTTGAGATGGCGAAAGAGATTGGGGAGAAAGGGTATACTTTTTTGAGCTTGTTCTTCTCGGCGGTCTCGTCTTTGCCCGCTTTTGCGGCTTGTCGGTTTAGTTGTTTGGCGGTGAACTTTAGGTTGAAGAGCGATTTCTCCAGGCCGGACATTGTGGATGGAGTAAGGGGGCGTGGAGGCGGAGTCGGGGGTTTCTTGCGTATGGGAATGCTAAGGCTGGAACAATTGATGTTAAAGAGGGAGAGCAAGTATGGAGATTGCAGTGGGTTTTTGTGATAGTAAACGTACTGGTGCCTGATGGACCTATACCCGTCTCTAGCATGCGGACGAGGCGGTGTTGGAGGTCTCCAGGTGTAGACGGTTCTACGGTCTGGGGTACGATTAATGTGCTTTGAAGAAGTATTGTATTCGCTAACACGGTGTTTGGAGAAGCAAGACGGAGGGCGCCAAAGTTCTTCTTGGCGGGGCGAGGGCGGAAAGTCGTAATGGCGGGGTTTTGGGTGCGGGATTCCGCTTGGTCGGCCACATGCCGCCATGTCCTCGTCACTGACTGCCATGAGATGGTATTCTTTTATCAATTGGATTTATTGTTACATGTTCATAAGATATCAATACCGTGTATAAATCAATCATCAATTCATCAAATCGTTCTTTCCTCAATCATCCCCAATATGCCTCCTCCACTCATCGACCCTTCCCTCCGCCGTTCCTCTGGTCAACCCTGCCAAAGTACTATGTCTTTTGCCTCCACCACCGACTTTCCTCCTATCGTTCTCTTCCGCGGGTCTATGCCTCTGTGCTTCACTCTCGTAGTTTGTCTGCATGCGTCCTGGCACCACCCTCTCGCTTGCTCGTATTCGCGGATTATTATTGTACTGTCTTGAAGCGGTTGAGTGATGGCGGAGAACGTCAAGTGATTGCTGCCTTTCCGGAGGTGGCGGCGGAGGCGGCGGTGGGTTGAGTTCATTCACCACACGGATCGCGGTGGCAGTTTGATCAGTGTTATAATTCCTAGAAAGGAGATCTGCGGCGCGCCGTAGGAAATGTTGGTTCACTACGTGGTGGGGAGCGTTTCCGAGATCGACAACGTCCTGGTTGTGGTGGATGTTACGGTTTTGGTTATGGTTATTGCCGGTTTGGAGGTCAATGCCAAGAACTTGCATTCGCCTTGCAAGAGCTTCATCACGGCGTTCTTGCTCACGTCGCCGGTCAAGTTCCTCTTGATACCCACGCTGTTGATTTACCGGCACTCGTCGTACCTGCGGAGGGTTCATATGATTGAGGCGATCGTTCTCAACGGCTTCGTAATTGAACCAGGGGCAGTCGCAAGTTTTCCACTTCAAACCACAAACCATGCAAAATTCTGCGCGGCAACGGCAAGTCATGTGGTTACAGCCCTCCTTCAATTCAACAGTGGCGGAGCAATTGAAACAGCGCTGCCAGCCTTCCTCCTTGGCGATTTCGGCGAAACGCTGCGTGGCTTCGTCCTTGGGGCATTCGCGACGCGCATGCCATTTGCCATTGCAAGTGCAGCACACTTTTGTTCTACAGCGGCCACATTTCCCATATTTGCGACCTCCGTTGGCGCCACCAGAGGTATCGAGGTGGATGTTTGCAGGTTTGATCCATTCACCACATCCTCTTGCAGGGCAGTAGATGCGATTCTTGGTAGTGTACTCTTGGTATTTCTGATTCCATTTCATCTTGAATTTTGTATCGAAAAGTTTCTCGACGTATTTCAGAGGGATGTGGTCTTGAGTGCAACATTTCGGAGGCATATGCTGAGGATCAGTAACAGATAAAGTGAATATTCTGCGTAGACAGGTGTTACACATGCGATGTTCGCAAGATAGTTTGGCAGATTTCGAGATGGGGATATCGGTGGATAGACAAGTCAAGCATTCGATCCTACACCCTGTTTAGCATTCCCATGCGACTGTGCTACATAGCGATCTATACTCACTGTTTTTCTGGACGGACTGGTTTGGGCGAACTGAAAAGAAGAGAACCAAAGAAGCCAGAAGAATTATCATTCGTCCTTGCGATCGAAGGTGCTCTTTTCACTTCCCCATTTATAGAAGGCAGAGCCGGCAGGGTAGACGACGCATGCCGGACTCTGCGAGATGTAGTCTGGCTCCGCATCAAAGACGGACGAGCTACCGGCACATAGCTACTTTCACGCATAGATGTGCTCCTGGATACTAGCAGTTAGCCTCACTTAATGCAATCCGCTCTGCTAACGGATTACCTGTTGATTGTAGCTCCTGTGCGGCTCCTCGTAGCCATGCGAGATGTAGGACGATCTTCGGTGTGTAGTGGTATTTTCTCCCGATCTGGGTAGTATGACCTTGTTCTTCTGCTGGCTGTTCGAGCAAGAGGGCGCTCCTCGGTCCGTATAGGCATTTTCTGTCGCTCCGGATAATGAGACCTTCTACTTTTGTTTGTGGTTCTCAGATCTTCTATAGCAACTCGGCGCTCTTCATCGAAATCTTTGTTGCTGCGGCCAGCTATGCCACTTATCCTTCCAAGGCGTGGCGCGCTTCGTGGATCCCCCTTGCTTGTGCAGTTCCCCATTGGCTTGTAGACGTAAACGATGCTCTCGTTCCCACCACCCTCTGAATCATGAGGTTTCCGTCGCCGACGTCGATGCTCTGAGCTGTGGCTTTCGCGAACCTCACGGCTAGTTTTGTTCGAGTCTCTCAAAGTTGATACCCTTGCAACTGGCTCCCTTCTCTTACCATAATCTGATGCCATTCTCTTATGTGTGTTCCTTCGACGTTCTCCGGTGGATGCGTTGTAGTACTCGGCACGAGCTCGGCGTAGCTCCTCAGGGTCAAGCTTGACAGGAACCTCGGGCACGGTTGATGGTGTTGAGCTCGAATTTCGCTCATTTGTCGATGAGCGCAACTTATGCGAGCGTACCTTGTGCGGACGAGAGTCGTGGCCGCGCATGCGACTAGAGGTGGTAGAAACCTTTGCAGAGGTCTCCATGTTGAGATGGCCTACTTAGGGAGCCTCTTCACGAGGGGTATAATATTCCGGTAGCCAACAAGCTTCTCGTGTGGCAACCACCACATGTACTAGCTTTGCCTTCTCATCATCGCATTGACCGTTGAGGCATGCTTCCGACGAGGCATCAACAGGCTATTGATCCTTGTAGAAATGATAGCGCCTCTACTGGACTATCAGGCGGTTCGAGAACTGCAGGGCAGAGAAGGCAGCCAACAAAAGGGAGACAACTGGCAAACTGGGGTGGCACTCAGAGAAAGCAGCTGCAAGAGAAGTCTGCAAGTCAACCGTCACGGGCACCAATCACGTTGGAGATCCGTATCGGGCTTAGCGCATGCTCAGGCCGCTCCGCAGGACATTTTGTTCCTCAGACCTGACGCCTCATGGAAATCTATTATTCGAGTCCCCCTGAAGGAAGTTATTGTACCGTGTGCACTTTGAGTAAATCGCTTCAAGAGAAATTAAGGATACGAGGCCTACGTGACGGCAGTCAGAGACTGGAGGGTGCTTTTGGTACGCACCAGAAGTACAGAAAAGGAGCAAACGCTCTGCCCCGTGCGATGTTCAACTGTATCTCATGCAATCTGCCGTCTTCCTAGTAAACGTACAGAGCGGAAGGCTACGGGGAGTCCTCCTGTCCTCCTTTCATTGGCCTACAGACGCATTACTCTTGGTTCAACTATGCTCCGTTCAGGCTCCTTACTGTAGTTGGGTGCCCAATGGGTGTATACCATCTCTCACCTTGCTGTGTTGATAGCATATCTTTCAGTCCCCATAGTTGCACCGCATAGCTGTCCTCATTGAGCAGCGGAACTCGTTGGACAGCTTGGGATCCAAATTCTCCCTGTTCATCACAGATAGGGGTGGGTTGCGCATTCCGCACAGCATTACCGGTACTAAGAAGGAGCCGGCGAGCACAATATCAATGGACCTGCCCAGTCCTTCGAGCTCAGTGTCGCTACTCTATGGCAAGCCAAATGCTCAACCAGCGTTCCTCATGATCCTAGCTGAGGAGATTCTGTCAACCCAACACTTGCATGCTCCTCTATTGGAACGAGTAGCCGCAAACCTAGCTTCGTTGAAACGTGGCCCAGCGTGGACATCAACCCTTCTTTCTTCTTGAGTTTTGGACCAAAACCTAGAACTCTTTCCTACTCAAAAACAGTACACTCAAGAAAACCTCCTGCAATGCGTCGAACTAGCAAAGCTGCAGAACGTCAATCTCACTTGCGCGGTATATCTATTCAATGGATAACAAATACCCGGAGAGATGTGATTGAGACTTCTATCATCGCAGCCGCTCAGGACAAGAAGAATTACGCCGTAATTCTAGTAAGATATTCTCTAGGTACCTTACGTCTCCCTATCTTGAGCAGTTGGCTAGAGCTCCGTCCAGGTTCTCGAGATGCTTCCGGTCATGCTTCCTTGCGCTTTGTCAGTAATACTGAACCATCCGTACTGATATCCATGTATAACAGTTTGTTTGCACATTTCAATGGTTGTAAAATTCGAAACGTGTTGTACTGAAGAAGTTCTCTTTCCCACGACCAGCTGTCTCTCGATATCTTAGTGCGCTATCACTTCAAACGCTAGCTTCGAGCCGAGGCCCAGTTTTCAGTCTCTTTTCCTTGAAGTTATTCTCTCTAGCATCGTTTTGCTTTCTGGGATGAACAATCAGCTTCTTGGAATTTCCACGAAGACCTTCAAATACTTGCAACATTAAGTTGTAAAGTCGAAACTAGAAAGACTATAGCAAACCAATTCAAAAATTCTCGACATCCACACGAGAATTGCAATATTGACCACATTGACATGTCTGTTTTACCAGCAACGGTACAAATCATGTCGAGTCCCGGCGAAAGTACCATCGATAAGGACATTGCTGTTCCAAGCGATCCAATTCTCCTCGAGACCTATGGATATAGAACTCGTCGTAGGCTTTGCCACTTGGCATTGCAACTTACGCATGACCCGCCAACTCGTACAGCGAGGGTGCTTACTGAAGAGGAATACCGAGAACTCGAAAGCACTTTAAAAGCGTTATCGAGCATAACAGATATATCGCCTGAGACAGCGCAAATTCTCAAACTTGGTGACATGCTCAGGATCCTGAATGGGACTGCTTCAAACACGAAATGGGTATTCCCTGAGCCCTTTCCGTCAATTGCGACCACTGCTTTGCAAGAATACGAAAGAGCAAATTGGGGAGCGGTCGAAGAGATTTCCGTAATCAACCAAAACGCCACAGATGACTCCCATGCCGGACATCGCTTCCATCCGGTCATGAACAACCGATCCATTACCCTTTCTCGTCAACCATCGCCCAACCATCCCATCTTCGGAACCGCTGGCATCATGCGCGGAATCCTCGTAGATACTTCTGGCGGCAGAGTTAAGCGAAGCATAGAACCTTCCCAGATCCGCAACTCGAAAGTCGTAGGCCACAACGGCCTTACAGTCGGCCAGTGGTGGCCTTTCCAGATCTGTGCTTTGCGAGATGGCGCCCATGGTTCCATGATGTCCGGCATCGCAGGCGGAGAGAATGAAGGAGCTTTTTCGATTGTCGTGTCTGGTACCAGCCCCCAATATGCCCTCTATTTCCCCAGAACCACTTGCTGACGCACGACCCAAGGAAGCAAATACGACGACCTCGACGAAGACCACGGCGACGTCCTCCTCTACACCGGCAGCCAAGCCTACCACGCCCCCGACCGCACCGCCACAGACTTCTCTCACGGCACAAAAGCCCTGCGGCATTCCCACCAGCTCGGCCGTCCGTTGCGTGTTTTGCGCTCGTACAAGGCGAAGAGTGTGTATGCCCCTTCGCATGGCATTCGGTACGATGGGCTGTATAGTATTACCGAGGAGAAGGTAAGGAGGAACCGCGAGGGGAGGTCGTATCTGCGGTTTCGGCTGGAGCGGAGGGGTGGGCAGGGGGAGATTGAGAGGGGGAGGCCGAGTAGAGAGGAGGTGGGGTTGATGGTGAGGGCGAGTGGGGGGTATTGAGGGGCCCCCGTGGAGAGGATGGAAAGGATGTCGGCTGTGTGGGGGATTGGGTTGGAGAGCTGTAAGGAGAGAAAGATGAGATGGAAGCGATGGGACTATAAACGATGTGCATGATACCAATTTCGAAAAGAGCAGAATACCACGATAGCTTTCTTTGGCCCAGAGACTGAACTCACACAAAAACCTTCACGGGCGACCGCATGTCTCTCTTCGAAAATCATCATACAGGAAGCAAATGAGCCGTTTCATATATCCACTGTTTACCTTACCTACCATCAGCGAGCCGCGATCGGTTTACGCGTTCTCATATAACAACAACAGCTCTATCTAATCAATGCCATTCTCCCTCTCCATCGCCAACCAAAAAATCTCTCAAATTTGGAAAGATTATACAAAAAAAAATCAGAACAGATAGAATTATTATCTTGATATATATTAATTTTCAATTTTACCGTCTTAACACTGTACTGATCCCCCCCCCCCCCCAATTTTCAGTAAGTCTCGCATGCATGCACTCAACCATCATCTTCAACCCCCTACAGTAAGGTAGTACCCTTTTCCCCCATCGCCCGAAATCCTCAAAAAGCCAGCTCCTCCTTCAAAAAAAGACCGCTAGTCCCCTTTACTGGACCCATCTTCTTCGTTCTGCTCCTTTCTTCCCTCCCGACTTTCAATCCTGACCCTAACCCTACCCATATCCTACCCATATATCCTATCCGTATCGGTATCCATATCCGTATCCTCAGAAGAAGAAGAAGAAGAAAAAGGAAAACGAACAGACACTGAGCTTACATGAACGAAACGGTTTGGGAGTAAGAAATGATAGGGATGAGGTTTTGAGGTGGGGTGGGGTGAGGTGAGATGAGGGGGGTGGGTGGAAGGTTTTGCGTTTTGAGGAGATGAGGGTGAGGATGAGGATGAGGGGGGGGAGTGTGGGTGGCCTGATTTTTAAAGATTATGGTAATCTATAGGAAGAAACCAAGGAAAGAGCAAATCGGGGTAGAGAGAACAGAGGGGAAGAAGAGAGAAGGATGAGATTTCCTACTTAGTTCCGTGATCTTATCTAACGCTCTATTTTCGACTTTTTCCCGTTTATCGAACTCGTCAGTATCATGTTTATACCTCCATCTTCAACCCCCCAATCATCATAACTCATACACCAACTTCCCCCTCACAAACCCCCAAAATTGCTCTACCACTCCCTTCCCTGCACCCCCTCTAACAACCAAATATCTCCTCCCATCCACCTCCGGCTCCCACTCCCCCCGATTCCCTCCCAACACCATCCCCCCCGCCTCCTCCACTATAACCCACCCCGCCGCCACATCCCACGCCCAGCATCCCCCTTCCCAATAGATATCCAAATCCCCCCTGGCAACTGCGCACATGTTTAGTGCAGCGGAACCCAAGGAGCGCAGGGAGTGCACCATGCCGCCCTCGGAGGACGTAAGAGCGGCGAAGGTGGAGAGTTTGGTTTCGAAGTTGGAGCCGGAGCGCTCGTTGCCCCATTCTATGGCCACGAGAGCTTGAGAGAGGGAGGCCAGCGGCGGTGGCGGGGAGCGCAGCGGCAGGCGCGATTTCGTGTATGTGGACCCGACTTTTGCGCCTGGAGCGGGGTGGGAGGTTGGAATACTTGGGGCTGTGAGGAACGCGCCGTGGCCTTTGATGGCGCTGTAAAGGTGTTGGGTGAAGGGGTTGTAGACGATGCCGACGAGGGGTTTTCGGTTGTGGGCGAAGGCGAGGGAGATGGAGACGTAAGGGTGGGCGTGCACGAAGTTGGTGGTGCCGTCTATGGGATCGACTATGAACGTGGGGGAGGGCGTGAGGCGGGAGGAGGAGGCGGTGGGGGAAGATTCTTCGCCGAGGAAGGAGTAGGTGGGGTAGGCGTGTTTGAGGGAGGAGGAGACCATGGCTTCGACGGCTTTGTCGGTTTCGGTGACGAGGTCGGAGGCTAGCTATGGGGTTAATGAATTAACTTTGCAGAGTGTCAGGAGGGGGACGAGGTTCTTGCAGTTTTTCTTCGTGTCTATAGTTGATGGGTTGGCGGAGGTTATCATGTCACCGGCCTTTTTGGCCAATTCCATAAGGAAGTCATGGATCTCCTGAAGGTTGGGCTCGGCCATAGCTGTGAATGTTCCCGAAAGCTGGGAGAAGCAGAGAGATAGTGAATAAATTGGCTGTAGGGGAATGCTGTCGGGAGCTGAAGCTTCTCCTGGTTCAACGGCTTTGAGAACCCACGGCAGCCCCACTATGCCCCGCGATCTTATCTTATCATAAAAGCCCTAGCCCTAGCCCTGGCCCTGGCCCTGGCCCTGGCCCTAGCCCTGCGTCTACCTACCAGGTAATGACATTTGTTCCTTAGATGGGACTTAGCTGAGCACGCAGTGACAGGGCGACCAGCTGCTATAGAGCGTACCTATATGTGTATAGTAGAATAAGAGAGCGATTGATTTTCATAGGGGTATTTATAATCAGATATCGCTGGCTCGTTCAGCATCTTAGAAGTCGACGAAGGGCTGACATCAAAGTACTCATCCCATACACCACGCTAATGCCATATGCGTGCAACGCCTTACTCAATGCCCCTTCCCAATGCTTAATCTCGCCACATCGCCTGAGACGCCGCCTAGCCGATCCTGTTTATCTTCAGTAGCTTCCTGACTCGTTGCTCTGCCCAAAGTTTCCAGCTGCTTCTCTACTGCTTTGCCCAAGCCGACACTAGTAGTACTTCCGTGGAGCGTTGTGGGTGATACGCTTGGAGTTGATTTTTGGTCTCCGCTTAGGCCTTGTTCTTCCGCAGGAGGTGAAGAGCTCAAGACTCTTGTGATCTCCCCGTGTGTAGTGCTTTTGTTCGGACGAGTATCAATAGTACGGCTATTCTCGGGCAGGGAGAAACTTCGCTGACGCCGTGCCTCGATCGGACTGTCAATGTCATCGTCATCGTCCGTCACTTCGAAAAGTGCATCATCCCACAAGGCCGAATCCTCCCTCCACATTTTTGGTCTTCCGGCTTTGCTGCTCATACTATTATCAGCGATTAACTGCAGATCGGAAACGTGATCCTTCGCCTCGCGCTGTTCACTGTCGGTTCGAGGTAATGGCTTTTCTTGTTCGATTTTCAATTCTTCACCGTGCTCACCTACCGGTTCTTGCATGGGCTTGGCGCGGTCCTCGTTTGGTTCCAGCTCATCTGCTGTGGTCGCGGCATAAGTGTCGGCAAAATGAGTGTCGACTAGGTGGTTGATAACTGGCCAGCCATATGCATTTGAGAACATGCGGCGAACGATAATGTTGTTGTGAGCATCTGGTTCTAAGCGGACAAGCACTTTACGCCACGAGAGATCGCGGTGGTAACCTCGTGCAATCTTCTCTTCGACCTTCATCCCGCTTGTATCTGGTTTGTTGCTACCCTCCTTTCCATAGGTTGGACCGGATATTGAGCTACCACTTGAGACATCGCTTGAAGAAGCTCTCCTTAGACCGATCCGCTTTTGGGGAGGTGGAGGCGGAATATCTTCGGGGTGGTATACACGATCATGGAATATGGTCCGCGGTCGGCTGGCAGGGTTGACGATAAAAGTTTCTGGAGGCAACGGCGGGTTAAGTATGTCCCCGGCGGATTCAAAGAATGTAGTCTTTGGAGGGGCGAAAATATTCTCCTGGACTTCAGCCGCCGATTCGCGTCTTACTACATCGGGGTGTTCTGGCGAAGTAAGACCGTCGGTGCTTACGGATGACTGACTCGCGCCTTCCCCCAATTCACTGCTCGTCGTTTGGCTTCTTTTATATATCTTCCTGTGTTTGGACGAATCCTGATAGCTCTTTGGTTGATTGGGGCGAAGGAAGTCGAAGAAGCCACCTAAAGGGTGTGTTGCCTGTGCAGGCGACTGGACTTTGACTTTATCCAAATCTTCTTTCTCATCGTCCGGGAAGCGGTGTTCATCAAGGAATTGATGTTTCCCTGGATCCTGTTGGCTTGAGGCTGCATCATCCTTTGTCGCATTCTCAGCAGGTTGCGGCACTACCGCCTGCTTCCCTCCCAACGGAGATCTTCCTCTTTCGTCTTCGCCACTTTCTTCCATCGGCGAGTCGGATCCGTGATCTCGCCGGGCGCGAACATGTGAAGATGAGTTTGCTCCTGTCAATTCAGCCCAGCCCCAGCCGGCCATAGTACCAACAATGCCATTTTCACGCCTAGCTTTCTCGACACGCCCTAGTCCGCCCCAATCAAGGAACAAAAGACAAGAGGTCCGCAACGGGACAATGCCGTCGTTGACCACATTTGAATACAGAGTTCTGTTGCGGAACATTTTCAGGACTTGATGGGCTGGACCAGTAGGTAAGATGCGTAACAACGGCTTGGCTCCTGGGTCTGGCTGCCTGTGAGCTCTCTGAGCCTCAGAGCCTATTCCACCTATCATAGCGCCCCACCCGCTTCGTACCATTGTCGAGCCCCTCCAGGTCAAGCCCAGATCCTGACCAGTTCTTCCAACAAGCCCAAAATCGAGAGCAAATTTAACGTATAGAGGATTTTCATTGCTGAGACCAAGAAACGGAGAGGCCATTGCAACGAAATTGATAGGCTTGATGAGACGAAAGAACTGCGGAGAGTGCTTGTAAATATACGCAACAGCATATGTTTGAGTTAAACCACCAAGAGAGTGAGCGACAAAACTGATACTGGTGATATGATAGGCAAGATGATGCGGCTTTCTTGGCGAAAAATGGATACTGCTGTGATCATGAGATGCGGGAGCGCCTTCCAAGCCGGATGGTTGGTCGTTGGTAAAGACTTGTGAGAATTTCTTTTTCATAGACTTCTTGACTGGTAAGAATGGCTGGTCTGGATAGGTCATTGAAAGCACATATTTAGCAAGACGCTTGCCAAGATATTGGATGCCTTTTTCCGTCCTGACCGCATTACCAGAGAAGCCCCGGACAATCACCTCCTCCTCATGTTCGGAATCACTCTCAATACCTGGCTCGAGCTCGTCTTGACCACCTGATAGAGGTGCTGTAGACGCTCTACTCTTGCTGGCGGCCTTGTCACCTCGGTTCGATTTTCCACCGTCATGGTTATCATGTGCTGAATCAAGGCTTTTCAGCGCGCTCCTTCGTTTCCTTGCGTCCACCCGAGCTTGCTTTGCTGTTGCGTCAATGCTTTCCTTTAGGTAAAGCATATCGGCGCCAAGGTTGCTGTGGAGCCCATGCGTTAGTACCACAAGATGAACCTTCCTAGGCTTCTTTTCTTTCGGCTCCTTGACAATTTGATTAGTATTATGTAGCGTTTCATCTCCACCTGAGGCAGACTGGCGCACATCCTTCCGCCCGTGGTCTGGATACTCGCGCTTCTTGCCCCTATGCTTCCCCTCGTCGTCCCATTCCGGAAACAAAGGTTTGTTCCACAGGCTTTCGGTGTCTTCGACGATTAAGCTCACAGCTTTAGAGAGTACCCCCTTACGTTGAGCGGCGCTATGGCCATCTTTACTTCTTTTCCCTTCTTGATGATCCTGCAAGTGGCCTGGTGTAGCAGCCGCTTGCACCGCTGACCCCGAGAATCCCAGCTCGATAGATTTTTCATCCCGGCCAACTAATATTTCGTAGTGTACCGTCGCGGATGTAGAGAACATAACCTGAGACGAGACCTCGATAATCCATGTGAAGCTTGGAACGTTGCCCACGGTAGTCCTTCTCACGTTCAGCGCGCTCACTGTTTCCCGGATGTTCCTGGGGACAGTGAGTCGGCTTTGCCAGCTTCCGCCCGCTTTGAGATTGGGTTCAAATTTGGGTACACCAGTATCCCGGGGTGTCTCGGGTTTTTTATTGGGGTTGAACGTAGAAGGATAGCAGGCCGCATACAGCGTGTAGGGACCATGGAGATAAGCTGCCCTGAGGGGGATCGCGGAGGTATTCCTGATTCTGACGCAGAGCTCCGCTGGTGTTGGTAGGATAGGATCTTGAGACGGCGTATACGTAAGAGTGTAACTAGAGTTAAATAAGCTTATTGTATCTATGATGGCTCATCGCTTTTACCGAACCACTTCTCCAACTTTGACGCTGCCGACTTGGTGTATCAGTAGCATCGCGTCGAGATACTACCCAGTAAACAGCAGGCAGAAGCTCAACCTTGCGCTTAGATTTTCTTCACAATCTGAAGCTGCTGGTAAGTGCGTGGTGTAACGAGCATCTGCGCGGAAGCCCGCAGGATTTAGCCCCAGGCCACGTCGTTCGTAGGCGGGTAAGGCTTCGGGTATGATGCTTAGGGGGCGGAGCGGATTTCTTGGCGTGTACTGTAGATATACAGAAATTTACTGTACTCGTACTCGTACAGTACGGAGTACCCCCAGAGGCTCCCCCAGAACCTGCCGCTTTAGCGACCGAGCTGGGTGACTTGGGGTAATACGGCACCCCTACGCTCACCCTTCGAAATAAAAATATTCCAGTCACTTTGTTTATCACGTTCTTTTTTTTTATCATCGATGAGTTCTAGTTTTGAATTCCTTAATACATAAAAAATTTAATCTGTTCGCTGATCATGTAAAAATATCGTATAAGTAGCAGCTCGACTTTTAGAACACAAGCGCGTTTTGACATAATAAAGTCTATGGTCGAACTATAATCTATATGAAGCTCGAGAATAGAATATGTGCTTGTGTGAGCCTCTTCCAGTATGACTTAGGCATAACCCTAGTTCACTGTTTTGCCCATAGGACCATGAAACCGGCATGAAAACTCTTAAGCTATCTGCATCCATCGGCTCTCCGTTTCCGGCGTCGCCCCGGCCTGTGCATTTCTGAAATATAAGTCTTCAACTCAAATCGCCTTATTTTCTGCAACTCAAATCCCTTACTCCGGCACCCTCGGCGCGACGTTTCCCCAGAAACGGCACCGCTCGCCCCGCCCGCCTTCCCAGGTATCCGCACTCACCAAGCAGAAGCCATTGGCCAGTCGAAGCGCTCGAAATAGCCCAGGTCGGGCGTCACAAAGACGGTCGAAACAGTCCCGCCCATGGTGTTCAGTTTCATCTGGACCAGGGCCTTGGCCGAGTAGATTGGCCAGTCAATGTTGCCATCATTCCCTCGCGGCACCGTTGCGTTGGTGGCGTTTCCACTGGCTTCCGCAATAGATTCTATAGGGGTGTTTTTCATGTTGAAGTTGCCCCATATCTTTGAGAACGCGGAAATGGAAACCGGTATAGGGATAGCGGCGTTGACAGAGAAGTAAGCTGTGAGATCGGCATGTGGAATATAGGTGTGATGCGATACTGGTATTTGCAGCTCTGTTTGTTGTTTCCTGAAAAGGCCTCGGCGAGCCAGTACGAGGGGCAGGTAAAGTTCGTTTCGCTGTAGCTGTTGAGCACGCGTTGTTGGTAGCCTGTGGCGAACTCAGATCGATTGAGGGCGGTGACGCCGCGATAATCGAGAGTGTCGAAAAGAGGTGCAGAATGGTTGACGGGGGTTGGGTTGAATTGGTAGACTTCGCAAAAGGCGCGATATATCGTCATTGGTCAAGAGGGGGAAAGGAATGCACATAGTTCATGAAATCATGAAATCATCTGCAGTGTTTATCATGGGATTGCTTAACGAAACGCGCCCTCGTTGGCGTTATTCTGCCAATATCTTTAATGGTTGAGCGGGTTTGAGATTGCAGGAAGCGTTACCCCTATCAGAATACGTTTTCCCTGCATTTCTTTTGCGAGCAGCTGCTCGGATGGTCTCGCTTACACGAATTTACCGTCAGTGACAGGTACAAAGGCGAAAGTTCCGAATTCCCGAGACTTGAACACCAGTCCACTAGCATTCTGCAATACTGCAGTATCTGCGTTCACTAAACAAATAAAAAGACACTTGAATGGAGAATCACCAGTACAACCGGCAATTTCAGCAAACACATTGTAATTACGAGTGGAGACATCATCGCCATACTTGTACTGCATGGGCACGTACGGACTGGCCACGAGGAGCTGACAATTTGTTGATCATCTCCCCGTTTGTGGCGAGATGATATCTTCCGTGATCAAAGAGAGTCCCATCCTTGCTTGCCACAATATGCTATGGCTTGTAGCATTACAGCGCCGGCGCTAGAAGACTCTCCAGCAACTGTGTCCGTCTTGGGGTCCCCCACCAAGTCTGTGGATGTGTTTTTTTGCACCCACTGGAGAGCAAAAATTTTGGTCTAAGAGACCGGCGTTGACTTGACCATATTGATGAACCTCTTCAGATGATAGGAATCCGAATGCACCAAGTCGGTATTGAAGATGACAGAAACGAAGCCATTAGAGTTGATGTTCATAAAGGGGCTATATCCTGTGTTGCTCCAAATACGCCATAACCACCGCCCTCTAGAAAGGCAAATCAGATTTTTTTCAACGACTTCGTAGCACGACATTGGTCTTATGGATCCAGGAACAGACGGGTAGGTTCCGAGCTTGTGGAGGCGCATGAATATTGAGCAAGAGGCAGTCTTCGTCAACTATTCCGGGATTAAATCCATAGACCGCGGGAACCCTAGCAGCACCAGATTGTGGACAAAGGGGGGTTTGAACATTTACTTAGATAATCTGAATTCTGTTATTTGATGGTGGTGGTGCTACAGGTGCTTGCCAACGCCGCTGGCCCACTGGAGGTGCTGCATATCGTACGCTGCTAACCTCATGGTTATTTATGGATTATTTTGCATCGGAACTTAGGTACAACCCACGCGTTCCAGACATGTAGACCATAGGTGGAGCCATATTGCCCCTGATAACGGGCATGTCCAAGATCTACAATTGGAGGTACAGCCTCGTTCGTGTGCCAACCAATTAATGACCTATCAGACGGCGTAGCAAATGCGGTGATGAGGCTGGTAAGCGGCACATAAGGTGCGTTGGAAATCAACTTCATCTTCAAATGGAGGTGAATGAAGTGGACTTTGCCGGTGTTGTAGGATATCCGAGCCAGGACATCAACGGCAATAAAACACTCTTGATTGCTGCGAACCATGAAAGGTTTTATAAGTATAAAGCTCTGCGTGTAGCTAGTAGTAGATCTAATGAAATTCTTACGATTCTAACGTCCGTATAGTAGCCGGTATATCCCGTATATGTACTATCTTAATTGTAAGTGAAAAGAAGCGCTCCGTAGTTGTTCCCCCTTACTGAGTGGGGACGGCTATCTATATAGCTTCCGAATTGTCGCTCTCAAGCGCGGTCAGAAGGCTCATTAGTTGCCGGTGGGAATGACATCACTTACATGATACCGTTTCTCTAGTCTAAGGTATTTATCTCGGTCTGTGCTGACTTGTCGAACTTTTCCACTTTGGTTACAAACTTCACCTTTGACCGCCCCGGGCGATGGGTATCTTTGTACTGGGGCGCTATTGTTAAGGGCATCTCCATGTTCTGAGCTGGGAGATTTTCAAAGGCCTCCATCAACAGTCCGGAAGAGAAAAAGCGATACGGTGCAGCAGCTGCGTCGTTCCCATTCGTCTTCAGTGCGGGATTCAGCGCCATTTGGCTTACAATTCCGTGGCTATACCCGGCCGAGATCTTCACTCTGCAGATCAGAGCGAGGGGAATGCTTGGGGTGGCCTTGGGTGGGCTGTTGGAAATGGCTGAACTGTAAGTACATCAATCGATGAGTGCTTGAGGCAGCCTCATGCCGAATCGCTTGACAGGTGCTTCTCTCGTTGCCTATCATAAACCCAAAAAAATTGGGAAGAAAAAATTCTAGGACTTCCGGGCTGTCAATGCCCTCACCCTTCCTATTGTTTGGGCCTTCTACCCGGAGTCTAATCAACGCACCTTGGAAGAGATGGGTTCTCTCTTGGCTACCAACCCGTAGCGTGATCGGGACGCTGAGGCGACTTTCGCCACGCTCAGGAACAGAACCCTGGACTCATTCAGGTCGCCCAGCGCGGAAACAACGTTTTAAATCCTGAGACCGGTCTGAAGGTATATGGAAGATAGATGCCTGAGTCTTGTCCAGCATGGCCGCGATGAAAGGACGACAGACTCCAATGAGAAGATCAACGCTCAGCGAACCGATTGAATGGTCTGGGAAGAGCTTACGGCCGTCGCTTTCACAGCTTCTAGGAACTATTGGCTGCACCAAAATCGCTAATCTGATTTACCATGTTTTGCTTGTTGTCTTCGTTGATGTTAATTGCGTTGATACTCTTGCGCTCCCAAGTGCAGTACCTAATAATTAGCGGACGTGCGTTCACCTTGGTGGACCATCTGTCATCTGCAATTCGTTCGCTCTCGCTTTGTCAGTGTACTAGAATCTAAGATTGGCTCGAGAGACGAGTGTTCATATCAAAGAGCTTATGTTCTTCAGTGTATAGCTTCCACTCATAGAAGCTGAATTGACTTTGCATCACGTGTCTCGATGTAGATGCAGACAAGCAGCTTCATGTGCAGTGATCTCGATGCGGTTCAAGAGTAGCAGTCATATTTGATCTTTAATGTGATGTTATAGCTGTCGATGTCTATCCTGTCAGTCAAGATTCGTTTCGCTAGCAGACACTACGAAAATAATATCATATGATATTGCGACACCATCGATAGCACAGCCTTGTCACTTTCATCTTTGAATATGCTTCTCACCATGTTCATTTCGTTTTCGAAACCTGGCCTCGTTTCAAAAGCTATAAACTCGCGCAAATGCTCCGCTGTATCACGGGAGTCACATGCGATATGCGTCCGCTGCGTCACTTGTTACGCAATGCATATATAAACACTCTCTGAGCGCCTCTGAGATTCACGGAAGCATTCGACAAGTCTGCGACCGTCCAACCAATACTTGTCGTTCAGAATGAAGTCCGGAGTGCTTCTAAACTTTTTTGCCCTTGGCGCGCTAGCCGCAGCACATGTTGTATCTGAAAAAAGATTCGCCCCCGAAAAGAGAAGTAGGTTCAACAAAGCACATCAGCATCCATCATTGTAACATGAGAACCAGACGAGTGTGAGCTGGGACACAGTGGTCAATACGCGTTTGTAGGATGTGGCGCCGATCTCGGTGGTCACCTCTCCAACGTACTTCAAACCCTCTACACAGCCCTCCTCCCCATCGTCCAGGATGCGCTGAATAGCCAGACGAACCCCAGCGCCGCGTACAAAGCATTCTTCAAGAATCAAGCCAATGCCATCTTCGTGGCGCAGATCCTGACCAATGTCACCACCGGCACAGCCAGACTTGCCCCTCACCCCCCCTGGAGTAACGGCAATCCGACATTCTTTTGTCCAAAGCCGGGCTGCTCTTTTACCATGTCTATGCCGGACGGGTCGCAGGTGGATGCCGCGGCACAATGCAACCTTCCCGACACAGCCATCGCCTCTTACTTGAATCCGACGCCGTTTATCGTTCTCTGTCCATCCTTCTTCACGGGCCTTGGCGGTCCAATTACTCCACCAACTGATAGTTGTCCGACGGTTAACACCGCGATCAATAGATTCCGGAAGAAGCCATCGGACTATACGAGCGCGGGGTTAAGCGTGGTTCATTGCCAGATATGGATCCTCCTTGAGGAGATTGTGCATTACTACCTCTTTGCCACCCCTCAAATCACGTATCTGAAGCCGGAGGTTTACGATATCAATAAGGCGTGGCGCTTGAGTGCAAAGCTAGCGCTTTCGAATGCGCCAAATTATGCGTTTTATGCCGCCAGTAAGTGTGCTCGGTATTATTTAAATGACAGATGCATGGAAAGCTGACCTCTGATCGCGCAGCTGTGTATAATCAATGCCATGATTACCCGGTCTCGAAGGACGATTATGGGCGCGAGATATTGGAGGCGGATCCGGATCCGGATGATCCATCGGACGATGGACCGGATCAGGCCGGGGCTCCTTTTGGTGTCATTGATGTCGTGAACTTTGATATTGTCGGCCCAGCTAATGGTCCTACTAGCTAGGGAGATTTACATTAGTAGAACATGATAATCCAATACGCAGGGTTAATATTTGGCTCGCTATACGAGGTTTTAAGGTTTAGATTGAGATCATGGAACTGAACAAGAAAGTACCCAGGTTTCTGAGACGTGCCTTGCTTGCATTACCAGTCATGAGTCTTTCCGCGGACCAGCCTCTGATATACACCATTCCGCTATAGGAAATTTCGGTGGGCGTGAGACGTGTACCCACAAGATTCTCCAAGTCCATTTCCAGCGTTGACACTGTTCGAGGTATCGGCGGTCAGTAGTCTTCTTAAGACTCCATGTCGGATAAGATGACTGGAGAGTAAATCGTGGAATGCGATGATGCAGTGAGTCAGAAGGAGGAAGGGAAATAGATGCTTCTTGGTATATGCCCGAGCCGCCGCAGCGCTAGATTTGGGCTACTGGCACATAACCTTGATCGCCATAGTGGCCCCGACGTGGCTGCTGTGTGCGTATTCTTCATTGTTTTCTTCATTGTTGGTCTAAAACCGCTATCAGTACGTTTGCTATGCAAAATATGTATGGTTGAAATATGCGGTCGTCGATAACAGCTGCTCTCCAGTAATTTCGTACGAGACTGAACCTCAGACGGTTCTCCGCTAAGCCGATGCTCGATGTAAGCTTCCATCCGACAGATAAGCAGACCCAACGCCCCGACATCTTCTGCACATATGCCCACAAGACCATCAGGTTGCGCAGCCATAGGGAATTATCACAGAATGACTCAATTGGCCGCGATCGAGTTCCTGCAAGCTCTTGTCATCATCGACAACGAGATCGATGTGCTGTTCCTGCCAGCGCATGACACAGTCAAAGCAGGCAGCGGTCTCGGTGAGATATGTATGAAGCTGCCAAACAACGACGAAGGGACATGATAATTGCAAGAAAGAATTGTCGATGTCGGGTATTTGCTATGGTGCCTTTGGATTTTTCTCCGTGCTTATAAGTGACGGCGATCACCCACATGCTATTAGAGCAGCAGCAGTGCAGGCGGGCACTGGGCCGGTGGAGGGAGCAGCGAGGGAGCAGCGAGGGAGCAAGAGGAAGCACTATGAGGCAGTGCAGGGGCGCAGCAGGTGGGAGCCTGAAATGGCTTCCTCGGTGTCGGCTTAGACTGCCCTCGTTGTTTTTCTGCTGCCTTCCCACAGGACCACAGGTATTGTAGATTGGTGGAAGTTGGTATGGAGGTGTTGCGAAAGTCTTGGTAAGGTGAGGGAGGCTTATTTATCCGTAGGTACTAATTTTAGAGTACTTTATCATATCATTGATGGTAGGGATCACGGATGGTCATATCTAGGGCACGAACATGTTTAAAACATGTTTTTTGACTACCTTCTTTAGGCTAGATCAAAGCGTGTTTTATACACGCTTTTTGATGAGATTTAAAACACAGGGGTTATATTTAGGGAGCACCTACCCGTACACCCCTTTTGCTTGCATATACACCCCCCTTTGCTTACATGTACACCCCCTCGGGGAAACCTGAAATTTCCATTGCGCATCACTCAGTTACACACCAAATTTAGTAGGCAATTCGAGGGTTTACATATGATTCTGAGCAACCTCTCCACCGTAATTTTGCACTGTTTAAAGAGCTTCAATTTCGTGTTCAAAGAGCTTCAATATCGCTGTTTCAGCACCTTCTTCGCTACATATGAAACGCTGCAAACAGGCCTGCATCCGTTTGGATGGAAGGGGATGTGGCAGCACGTTTACCTCGCTGCCCTCCACCTCGCTGCTCTCCATCCCTTGCCCGTGTGAGATCTCGACCCCGATCTCGATCTCGCCCCCGCCCTCGCCTCTGCGTCATTCTCTGCTGTAGCTCTTGCCCTTGTTGTTCCGCCTTCATCAGTACATGTTCATACTGTGAGAACTCTCTTTGTGTAGAACTCTCGAACTCTTGCTGACGTCTAACGCCTCGTCGTTCTCTTGCTTCTACGAGTCTATTCTTTGATCGAATAACAGCGAAGTTTTGAACTTGTAAAAGTGAATCTGACAAGTTTGACAAGAAGAATGTAGAAATATCGTAGTTCATTTTCGCATTGAATGTTTCAGATGTAGCTTCAAAAGTAGCTTCAGAAGTAACTTCAGAAGTAACTTCAGAAGTAGATTCAGAAAAATCAATCGATAAACTCACAGCTGAGTCTTCAAAGCATCAGTGCGAATGTATATTTTCTATCTTCAAAACTTCATCTTCTGCTGTATCGTTCATGCGTCGTTGAATTCTATGAGCGCATGACAAGCTCAGAGTTCTGATGAAGACGTTGATGCATGATGACAAAGATTCTTCGATGATCGTGATCAAATTGTACTGTTTCATGATCTTGTGTAAAGCAAATGAAGTCACATGAGCAACGAAATCGCGTAGTATCGAAGCTCGTAGACGAAAAGAAAGTCTAGTCTTCGTCATCTGAATGATCGCAACGTAGTCATGATGTTGATTCATAAGCAATAGCTTCAGACTATCTACAACGCTCTTCAGATCATCGATAAAGAATGAAAGTTCACGCTTCAGAGTTGCATTGCTTTCTTCATCATGAGAAGTAGCGTGATTATCGAAGTGTAATTTGCGATCAATTCAACATTTAACAAACTTCTTCTTGTAGATCAGCAGTAGATCGTTCTTTAGATAGAAAATTGCTCATTCATGACTTATGTCGTAAATTTTCTGAAGATTGATTCATTGAAATTGATACTTCGTCTCGATCTTAGCATACATGATCAGATGTCATTGCAGTTGACTAGAACATTCTTGTCAATGTGTCAATTACACAGCAGATGTGAACTTTCGCGAAAAACACTTTGCAGAGCGTTGATCAGATCTCGCTCGCAGTCAGTCAAGATCATTGTTGAATCAGATAGATCAAACTCAGTATACAGAAGCTTCAGCTGCTTCAGAACTCACACATAGTTCACTGTCTTTTCGACTGTCATGAAGCAGAATTCAACGAAGAAGAAGATGTTCAAAGCAATGACTTCAATGATAATTAGCAGTGACATTTTGTAACAATTGATCTTGTAGATGCAGTTCATGATGAGTATCTCACTGTTGCATGTCAGCATATCACGACAGCTTGATTGACTGAAGAAGAGTTTGATGATCTTATCAAGCTCGTTCTTTTCATACTGTCAGAATCAGAACTTATGTTTCAGATTTTGAAAAAGAGTCTGAACAGAACTTAAAACATCAAGAGCTTGTTTTCTCTGCTGATTCTTTACATTGTAGACATCATGTCGTGTGAAGAAAGAATTTTCCTGATTAACATCAAGTTGAAAATGAGTGAGAATCTGCGTTGATCTGATCTCAAATTTGATAAGAGAACTTATTAATTCTTGAATCTTCTCTGTCATGACTAGTCTTTGAAGAGCTGAATAAGCTGAGACGAGTGTAGAAGTATGATTGTGACTTTTGTTTCATATGACTTCAAGATATCAGTCATCATTCTTGTTTTGTTTGTCGATGACGCTGAAAGAACACTTCATGAGTCGTGTGTCACTGTGAAGATGTCTTTCAAAATTCGCTAAGTTTAAACTTGCTTTTTTCTCATGATTGCATCATATATAAACGATTCAATCAACATCTTTCTTGAACTTCTTGAAGCGTGCAGTGATGACAGCATAGCTCTCTGACTCAGCGTGTTTATTGAGCTCTTCAATCAGAAGTTTTGCATCATTATAAATCTTTCTTGAAACGAAAGATGAGATTAAAGACATGAGATCAATGAAGATGATGCTGACGAGTGAAACGTCGATGAGAATGATCATGACAATGATGATGATGAGTGTCAGAAGAAATATTTACAACAAGTCTGATGTGTGAGTTTACTAGACTAGATTAATCGAATTTGAGACTGTGAGAAAGATCATGAAGAGATTTCTCAGAATCATATGTAAACTCTCGAATTGCCTACTAAATTTGATGTGTAACTGAGTGATGTGTAATGAAAATTTCAGATTTTCTCGAGAGAGTGTACATGTAAGCAAAGAGAGATGTATATGCAAGCAAAAGAAATGTATGAGTAGATGCTTTCTATATTTATAGTAGCAAATTAATAAAGAGGTTAATTTGTCTGCAGATTGATCTCTTCATCATGTAAAGTAAGCTTCAAAAGCATCTGATCATCGTTATTCAAATACTCGTTGAGAATATTCTCGCTCGAAAGATTTAGTCTGACCATAGCAATTTTCTTCTGCAATAGTCTATTCTTCATTTCACATAGCTTCTTTTCATCAATTTCAATGCTCTGTGTATAGCGAAGCTTTCTTTTTAGATTCTTCGATTGATTAAGCGTTCATTTCAATCATATGACAGTGATGACATTGAACAGTAGTAAGTCTTTTGAATACGATTATCTGCTGAAAGTTATCAACAACGAGTTGATTCAAAGATCTATCGCTGTCGAGAAATAGAATACAGATGCAATATAGAAAGTTGTATCAAAGTAACAGAGAAAGCAAACAATGAACATGTGCAATGATCGTGCTAGTAGAAAGATACTGTATAACGTGTCTCTTCTCTCTATCTACAAGTCGCAATGACATTTATATGTACACTTGAAAAACGCTCTTCAACTCTTCTATCATTGACTCAGACTTCGATCTCTTTTCTCTTACTAACTATCTTGTGAGAATGATGCAAGCAATTTCACGACATTCGTTTCTCATCTAATTAGTAATCGTTTCTTGATCACTACAGAAAGAATCAAGAAGAAAACAGAAAGAAAACAGCAAGAAAACAATTTATTCGTTAACGCTTAAGAAAACAGAAAGAATATAATCTATCATTAACGTTCGAGCAATTGCTCTTGAACGCTTTCATTCATTGTTTTTCATCGACTTAATATCATTCTTGACGCAGTAGAAATAGAATTTAGATTCATAGATTGCAATCTCTGTCTCTTTCATTCTTTCGTGAGTTTTTCTCATCTGATTCAATGCAGATTTTCGATGAAATTCAACAAACTCTTTTACTTGCTTCAGATTCTGATCAAACAAAAGACTTCTTTCTTTCAACATCTTCATTGAATTTCAGCTTCAAAGATCTATTAACGCGTTCGAAGTTGAACATACTTCTCGAATTTTCATGATGACAGAATGACAAAATGATACTCTCTCTTGTTTATCATTTTCTAGTTCAGAAGAGATCGCGTCGATGAGTCTTTGATCTCATAGTGCAATGATCACTTCATTCTTAGTTTCACATTTTGCAATTTTCATGTTGACTTCATCTTTGAAGATCGCTGTGTGATAGATGAGCATTGCAATGCGTTGTTTGTCAGATTTATCTCTATTATCATGTGATAAATGTGACATTCAGAAATAAACATTGTTTGCGAAGCAAGACTGATTCACTCATTTCAAATCTGATCTTCGCGAATCATTCTCATTGAACATCTCGAGTACTACACAGTGAGTATACTCATTCGTTGCTAGATTTCGCTTAATCACTTCTTTTCATTATTTTTTCATGCAAAGATGTAAATCAAGAATGAATTCATCATCTTTATCAATTGACTCATCTGCAAACATTGCTGTGCTCTGAATTCAACTTTGTTCTCTATCACTAGACTGATCATCAAGTCGAGTTTTGAGTTGACATTTTGAACTCGAATCGAGATTGAGTTGAATTGCTCACATTTTCAACTTGACTTGAGTTGAGTTGCTCATATTTTCAACTTGACGTGACTCGATTCGTCAAGAACTCGAGCTTGATGTCAAGAGAGTTAAATATAGAAAATTTTCCGGTTTTTGACTTTTGCATTACCTTTTTGCATTATCTTTTAATAGAGAGTCATGAAGAGAAACATGAAGATCATTTGATAGAGAGTCATAAAGAGAAACATGAAGATCATTTGATAGAAAGTCATAAAGAGAAACATGAAGATCGTTTGATAGAGAGTCATAACAAGAAACATAAAGAGAAACATGAAGAGAAACATGAAGAGAAACATGAAGAGAAACATGAAGAGAAACATGAAGAAAAACATGACGAGAAACATGACGAGAAACATGGCGAGAAACATAGCGAGAAACATGAAGAAAAACATGAAGAGAAACATAGCAAGAAACATGAAGAGAAACATGAAGAGAAACATGAAGAGAAACATGAAGGGAAAACATAAAGGTCGTTTGACTTTGATAGAAAGTCATGACGAGAAAACATGATAGAAAGTCATGAAGAAGATCATGAAGACTGTTCAATCAAACTATTTACATCTATAGACTGATCGTCGAGTCGAGTTTTCATATCTACTTTCTGACTCGCTCGAGTACTCGATATCAATGTCGTGACTCGACTCGAATACTTGATATCAATCTCATGACTCGACTCGATATTGATCTCGAGCCGAGTCAGAATTTGAGTTTTCAACTCGACTCGTCAAGCAATCGAAAATGATATCAAATATCAAGATTTACTATTTTTGAATCTATTACGTCATTATACTTAAAAGATCTACGTGCAACAAAGAAAACTATTTCTCGTTTCTTCATTATCATCTTCTTGTTGTTTGCATTATCTTGTTGCATTATCAATAAAATACATTACAAGATGTTTGATTCTGATAAGATATACAAATTATCAAGATCTTCGATCGAGAAAGAATCTAATTTCTCGATCATTCATTCATCTACTTTCAGTAATCTTCATTCTAATGACTTCGCAAGTCAAGATTCACGAAACATTAATCAGATTTTCGTCGAAAAGAAACGAACTCTTCAAGAAGCGATGAATAGAATTCATCGCAATACTTCTCTTCTAATATTAAGAGAGAATAATCAGTACGTTGAGTGAAGTTCTGATATCAATGCTCAATTTCAACAATGATGACTACAGATGTTTGTTGACGAAAGTGTCATCAACAAGACTCAAAGAAAGATAGGTAATTCACTTTGAGCTAAGAAGATTGAAGTAAATAAACAATTCAACATCTGAAATCAGTTTATTCAAATGATCTCGACATTGAAAGAATATTCTAAGATTTCATGCAAGAATTGTTTTAAAATTCTAGATCATTCTACAGCTATTGATGAATCTAGTACAATCAATATAATTAAGCATCTTAAGACAAATGCTTGCATGAAACGAAAACAACTCAACTCTCTTTCACAGCTTGAGATAGATTTCAGTCGTGTAAGTTCAATATGATAATGCAAATAGATAATGCAAAGTTAACATATTTATAGAAGAAAAGTCATATTGACTTATCATCTCAATTCAATCAACAGAATTGAGAAAAGATATTATGTCAGATCTTCGTTGCACTGAATTTGTCTTTTCGAATCATCGAAAACGAGCATTTTCAACAGTTACTACAAATGCTTCGTTCAGAGATTACTCTCGTGCATTGCACTAAATTGTCAAACATGATTTTCTCGAAATATGATGAGATTCATGCAAAGATAAAGCAAGATTTAAAGTCTATTAGCGGTAAGAAATAGCGATTTCGTTTGATCAAAGCATTGAGCTTTCTGTAGTCTACACAGAAACGCAAGCTATCATCTTTCTTTTCGACGAATAGTATGAGCGAAGCGTATGAAGCTGAGCTAGAAGATATAAAGTCTTTATTCAGATGCTCAATCAGGTAATTCTTCATCTTTTGAAGCTTGTAATCAGACATATGATAGAGACGACTTCGAGAAGATGTTTCCTCGTTGATCAACTCAATTTTATGATCGTAGAAGCGATGAGAGAATAGTTGATCAGTCATCGCTCGGTCAAACACGTCTAGATAGTCATGATATTTCGAAGAAAGCTTAGCTTTGACTTCTTTCAAGATCTCTTCGTGTGAAAGCTCTTGTAGATTTACATCTTCGAGTTTATTTCTAGCTGTTTTTAGAAGTCGATCGATTTTCGTGACGATGATCGCGAAAGTAGTCACATTCGATCATTTGACTAGTGATTTATATGCTGCAGTCTCTATCATTGCTATGTTCATTGAATCGAAAGACGAAGCGAAGTTGATTGAATTAGATGATTTCACGATTTTACTGAATGAAGATGACTTCTCGCTGAGTCGAGTGATGACAGAAGAAGTAGATCTCTTTAGTATTTGAGTAGAAATCGAACTCTTCTGTTCTATCGCGATTTTCTTGCTCGAAAGAACAGTCGAATGAGCTTTGATAGAATCTTTGATATGAGCTTCGAAACTAGAAAATTGAAGATGATCGTCTTTCATATCAATAGTCATCTCGATCTTGTTCATTCATGTTTTTTCAAGAATCATCTGATGTTGATCTAATCGAGTGATCAGCATAGAAGCGAAACGTTTCATATGATCTTGAACAGTTAGATTCGAATAAATCGCATGAGTAATGAGCTTTTTTGCATAATGATCATCGAATTCCCTTATTGGTTTGAGCTTGATTAAAGGTAAAGATTCAATTTGCAAATGATCACAAACATTCTGCGCGATTAATTCATCAATAAACGAATAGTCAGCTGCTTCAATGTCAATCAATAACTTTAATGAGTAACTAATTTCATTGCTAGATAGTACACATTCAGTAGTCAAAGATTTCGAAGCAAAGAAATCATTTGAGCTGCTCATTGTTGAAGAAATTAACACATCTTTCATCGCGTCTTTGATGAAAGTCACTAGTTTTTTGCCTCATTCTTTGATTTCTCTGTAAATAATTTCTTCTCTTCTTTCGACATGATGATCTCATTGAGGCGAGAAGTGAATGCATGAGATGCTGAAGTACTAGTCTTTAGCTGAGAGCAGTTCTTTGAAAGATGACTCGATACTTTGCAGTTGAAGCAGATGATTGACATTCTTGATCGTTCAGATTCGAGAATGGAAAAAGTAGTGAGTCGAACATAGCTAGTAGTCGAGACTGAAGCTGATGTCGACGAAGGAACAAAACGTTTTTTCGAAGCTGCTATCGATTTGACTGTTCATTGCTCATCACGTAGCTGATAATTGACTTGTTGTTTGTTATTCACATCTTGAAGAAAGATCTTGAGCTTATCAAGCGAGCTAAAC
>JAABUO010000725.1_pt1 | contig 53987 bp, 57 predicted proteins | sample 5559291 | NCBI WGS metagenome assembly JAABUO01 (sample SAMN10711878, study PRJNA513372) | rock metagenome | isolation source: Antarctica rocks | place: Antarctica: Victoria Land, Finger Mt sud | reverse complement strand
GCTCAGCCCTGTTGTATGGTACATGTCGGCGGTCCGTTTCTGCTGATTGAGTGTGGTAACCCAATCGTGTCAAGAAACGGGCCGCCCCTGCGGGAGCGACACACCTACCAATTACTGCGGCAACCCACCCCCCCGGCCCGTGAATAAGCCTCCAAGTATCCGGAGTGGGTACTACGGCGACCTGTACCGTCACCGATGGTCAAGGGCTTACTCCCGAGGCCGTAGCATCCATAGATGGCCGGATCTGCCGACGTTGCATTCGTTCGGGGAACCAGTTGGCCCGCGAAGATCGCGCCGCACTTGAATAGAACGTGGTCTCCGGCCTGCAACGTCATCGAATTGACCTTTGCCAGGCTTCGCCATGGCGATTCCGTCGCGGTCCCGCTGTTGCTGTCGCTGCCGTTCGGATCCACGTAATAGGTGGCGCCGCCGCTCGAGCTCGCGAGGGCGGGGACGGCCGGCGTGAGTAGGGCCGCGGCCGGAATTACTGTCATGGCGCTGAGAACGCTCCGTCGCGCGATGCTCCTGTCGCTGATCACTGTCAAGCCTTCCGTCGACACGATTTCAGCTCGGACCTGGTAGTGAGCACTCAACGTTGCCCTCGAGAGGCGTGGTAACGTTACCAACTCACCTGAATTTTACTGGTACGCGCCTAGTCGTTCCCGGTCAAGGCCACGGCCTCAACGCCCGAGGAGGCAGGTTGCACGTCGCCAGCGGGTTCGAGCAGTCTCGCTTGTTCGGTCACCCGTGGCGTCGTCCGCTATACAGGCTCTTCGTCATGATGCGTGGTCGGTGCTGGGGCGACACGATGTTCAGCCTGGGTTGAGAGATGGGCCTGGGGCCTCACGATCTGTAGTCCGCCAAGACATCAGATCCGGGAGGCCCCAGGTGAGGACAGACCGTAGAACTCTGCCCGCAACTGATGCAAGGGACACGGTGGGCCGGCTGCTGGGGCTGCCCGGGTTCCGGGTGACCGCCGCCGCGGAGGTGGGTGGTGAGCTGGAGCTGGTGGTGGAAACGACTGCGGATCGGACCGGGTGCCCGGGGTGCGGGGTGCCCGGGGTGCGGGGTGGTCGCGGTGTTGCATGACCGGAAGGCCAGCCAGGTCCGGGATCTCCCGATCGGGGGCCGGCCGGTGTTGCTGGTCTGGCTCAAGCGGGTCTGGCGCTGCCCGGAACCGGAGTGCCCGCAGGTGACGTGGTCTGAGACGACGCCGGCGGTCCGGGCCCGGGCGGTGTTGACCGAGCGGGCCCGGTTCTGGGCGTGTCACCGGGTCGGGCGGGACGGGATCAGTGTCGCTCAGCTCGCCGTCGATCTCGGGGTCGGCTGGGCCACGGTGATGGGCGCGGTCACCGAGTACGGCCAGCGGTTGCTCGACGCGACCCAGCTGGTCACGGCGACGACCGCGCTGGGGGTGGACGAGACCGCGTTCCTGCGGGCGACGGCCACCTCCCATACCCGGTACGTGACCGGCATGGTGGACCTGCGCCCCGCCGCCGGGGGGCCCGCCCGGCTGCTGGACGTGGTCCAGGGCCGGTCAGGGAAGGTCGTCCTGGACTGGCTGGCCGACCGGGACCCGTCGTGGACCGACCGGGTGCGGGTCGCGGCGACGGACCCGTTCCGCGGCTATGACACCGCGCTGCGGACCGGGCTCCCGCAGGCCACGGTGGTCCTGGACGCCTTCCACGCCGTGAAGCTGGCCCAGGACTGCGTGGACACCGTCCGCCGCCGGGTCCAGCAGGACACCCTCGCCCACCGCGGCCGGGCCGCCGACCCGCTCTACCGAATCCGCCGGGTCCTGCTCCGCGGCGCGGAACACCTCACCGACAAGGGTTACGCCCGGCTGCTGGCCGGCCTCGCGGCCGGGGACCCCGACGAACACCTGGCACGGGCCTGGATCGCCGCCCAGGAACTCCGCCACGTCTACGGCGCCGGCGACCCCGACCAGGCCCGGTTGGCCGTGTTCCACCAGGCATGCCAGGTTCACGGGATCCCCGAGCTGACCCGGCTGTCCCGGACCATCCACGCCTGGCAGGACCAGCTACTGGCCTACTTCACCACCGGCCGGGTCAGCAACGGGCCCACCGAAGCCGTCAACCTGCTCATCAAACGCATCAAGCGCGTCGGGTTCGGGTTCCGGAACTTCACCAACCACCGGCTCCGACTACTCCTCCACTGCGGCATCACCTGGCACACTAACCGGACACCACAGACCAGAAGACGCTCACCACGCATCGTGGCGTAGAGCCGCTGTACATTCCGAATGAAAAGGAAGGCAAACCGGCCTGGGTACCGGGGTTCTGGGCGGGAATTCCAAGAAGCGCTCGGTCTGGTCGAGGGTGAACACTGACACTGCACGGCTCTCTTGGCCGGCTACCAAGACTCGCGTGCCGTCGGGTGACATTGCCATGTCTCGCGAAGTCCGCACCCGGGCCGCCACGGTGGTGACGGACCGAAGTCACTCCGCGCCGGTCAGGCGAACGCAAGGTTGGTACGTCCCCGGGTACCTATCGGCCGTCGCCTGCTCGGGGGTGCCAGAATTCGTTTCAGAAGTTCGTCCGTCCTCAACGATGGTCTTCGACCGGCGGTGGGTCACAAAGCCCTTCGACGCGCCACTCCGGGCATCTTGTCGTGAAGTTTAGATCACGGCGTCACCACTCAGCATAACTGTCGTCATCGTCGTACGACCAGGTTGGGGATCCCGGTTCCAGCGGCCCTGATGCGATTAGGGACCGCACAACGTTCTCGTCGATCTCGATACCGAGACCGGGGCCTGTCGGTAGCGGGATGTGCCCGCCTATGGGCGCGAGGACCTCCGGATTGTGAAGTAGCTGCAGTCGGCGGCCCGTATCCGGGGTGTAGGCGTCGATGGCCAGCTCCTGGGCGAAGAAATTTGGCACCACGGCATCAATTTGGAGGCATGCCGCGAGAGCGACCGGACCCAGAGGGCAATGAGGGGCCATCTGAGCATCATAGACCTCGGCCTGCGCGGCGATCCGGAAGCACTCCGTGATGCCACCAGCGTGGGATGGGTCCGGCTGTACGACTGCGACACCGGCTTCAAGAACCGTCCTAAACTCGAACCGGCTGTACAGGCGTTCTCCGGTCGCGATGGGGATCGAGGTCGAACGTACGATGTCACCGATCAGAGCCGAGTGCTCGGGTCGGAGAGGTTCTTCTAGGAATGCCGGCCCCAGATGTTCGATGAGGGGGAAAGCACGCCGTGACATAGGTACAGAAAATCGGCCATGCAAGTCAACGGCGAAATCGGCTTCCGCGCCGATGGCCTGACGCAGCTCGGTCAGATCCGCGACGAAGCGTTCCAGGTACGCCTGTGTCTCGATGAAGTGTGTCTTGGCACTGGGCGCTACCTTCACGAAGGTGTAGCCAGCGGAGACGAACTCCGCGGCCCGGATCGGATCCCCGGTTCGACCCACGGCGTTGCTGTGAACGTACACCCGCATCCTGGACCGCACGGCACCGCCGAGCAGCTCATGGATCGGGACACCCAGCGCGCGGCCCTTCAGATCCCATAGCGCCTGATCAAGCCCGGCCAGCGCCGAATGGAAGACAGGACCTCCCCGGTAGAACCCACCGCGCGCCAGCACCTGCCAATAGTGTGTGATCCGACGTGGGTCACCGCCGATCAGTGCGCCGGCCATCTGCTCCACGACCGCGGCGACTGGAATCGCCCAGTTTTCCAGGGTAGGTTCACCCCATCCGGATACTCCTCGATCCGTAGAAATTTTGACTAGGAGTCGGCGGTTGTTGATGACGAAAGTTTCGATAGCGGTGACTTTCATGTTCCAGCACCGTCCTCCGCTCGCAGCTCATGGTCGGCGGTCGTGTCGCCGCCGGCCCTCGACTCGTACTGGGTTGGGTTCAACGCGAATTGTGGTGAGAAGCCCAGAACGCGCTGCGCCCGCGTCGTGTCCACGGGTGAAAGGTTGCCGGGGAAGGTTGACCTTCTTTCCGCGTGGGGCGCATACTCGTCCAGTAGGGAATCTGTCGACCTGGCCATGAGAGTCTGCGGCGCCGCGAGTTGTATCACCTGGGCGCCATTGGTCACCGTCTCGAGCCCGAGCCGGATCGCCTCGGCCGCGTCGCGGACATCGAGGTATGCCCACCCGACGCGCACACCCTCTTCAGGCCTGGCGTTCCATTCGTTCGCTGCCGCAAGAAGTGTGGCGCGGGTTCCGACGAGCGGAGACCGGAAAGCGATGACCGGAAGATTCCATCGGCTGTGGACCATCGCGGCGGTTCGTTCGTCCGTGTACTTGGACAGCGAGTACCATTCATCGTGCGCCAGCGGCAACTCTTCGTCGATCGGATAGTACGGCCGCAGTTCGGACCGGTGATTGCCGGGAATCCCGGACGCGTGGATGCTGCTTGCAACGACGGCGCGCTGAATGCCGCGTTCGGCGGCTTGGGTGAGCACGTTGAAAGTGGTCACGACATTCGTTGTAAAGACGTCATAGGGGGTGCCGGCGTCCCAGTGGGGTAACGCCGCCAAGTGGACTACCGCGTCGACGCCGGTTAGCGCGCGTGCGATGTCGGCCTCTGCCGCCGCGTTACCGAACATGACGGTATCGGCGGCGTCCGGGACAGTATCGCCTTTCCGAGCGAAGCCGACGACGCGCCATCCGGTCGCGGCGAGATGTCTGACCGTTTCGCTTCCAATCGTCCCTCCGGCGCCGGTAATGAGGACGCTGGGCCGCATGGAAGGGCTTTGGACGGGTCCAGGCGACCGCGTCATGTAATCCGAGACGTTGCTTGGTCCGGAGTTGGATTGGCTGCTTCGATGCGCCGCAGTACGAGCGCCTCTCCGATCTCGGATACGCACCGCCGCAGGTCACCGGGACGCATTGACGCTATCGATGACCCCAGAGAAACAGCCCGTGCGCCTCCGCGGATGAAACGAACGGCGTGCCGGTGTCGATACCTCCGGTTGCGACGAAGGAAGCCGCAGGGAATGGTCCATGCATCGCTGGGATCCATCCCGGCGTGAGGACGGACGCGGGGAACGCCTTAAGCCAGTGCGTCCCGTTGCGGGTGGCGCAGACCACCTCACCCGGTGTCGACACGCCCGGTAGATGTGCCATCCGGAGATCGTGAGCGCGGGCGACCACTGCGGCATCCAGATCAAGGGCGACCGTGAAGGCTGCTCCCAGGTTGTGCACACGACCAACCATCTCGGGGTCGAGGATGGCTCCCGCGCCAACGGGGCGGCCGTTGGCGTGCGCGACGGCGCGCTTGAAGACTGTTAGCCCTTCACCTCCGTCGACCGGGATCTCGATCAGTGTGACCCCGGCCTCCCAGGCCAGATCCATGGCGGACAGCGTTAAGGACGTACCCAATCCGCGGAGAATTACCATCACGCCGCAGCCCAGACCCCCATCGAAGAATTCCCGGGTGCGTTCGAGAGGGCCAACTTCATCTCGGTCTCCGAAGACGCTCAACGGGTCACCGTTGCGGCCGGGGATTGGCCGACGAGCGCTGCCGCGACGAGCTCCGGCGCTGGAACACTCAGTTCACTGACGTTGTAGGGGGAGGCAAGCGCTGACGCCGCGGTCAGGTGTCCGAGTCGCAGGCGACTGTCCGGATCCAGACCTCGGAGGTAGGCGCACAACCACCCGGCTGCGAAAGCGTTGCCCGCGCCGACGACCTCGATGACCCGCGCGGAAATTGCTGGCGCACGCCGACTGCGGCCGCCGCGGTCCACATAAGTCGCATCGTTAGCCCCGTCGTTCACAACGATATGCGCCGGCTGCGGCAGCAGGTGGCGCACATCCTCAACACTGTGCGCGCCCCAAAGGCACTGTGCCTCATCGAGTCTGACGAAAACGATGTCAGACCTACCGGCGTACCCGACTAAGATCGGTGCGGCTGTCGCCGTGTCGTCCCACAGTCGGGGTCTGAAATTGACGTCGGAAGAGATTTGGGTGCTCGGATGACGCGCGTCGACGATGTGGTCGACCGCGCGGCCACATGACTCCGAGAGCGCAGGTGTCACCCCGCTCAGATGGATTAGGTCTGGCCGACTCTGCAAAGTCAGATCGCCATCACTGGGCGTATAATAAGTTCCCGCGGACGCTGTCCGTAGGTAATGAACCTGGGTCGACCCGTTCGACATGCGTTTATATATCAAGCCGGTCGTATGCATCGGATCACGGCGAACGAGTCCTATGTCGACCCCGGCTGACTCGAGTCCATGGAGGATGCGGCCGAGCGGATCCGCGCGAAGTACTCCGCTCCATGCGGTGGCGATGCCAAGCAGCGCAAGCCACGAAGCAACGTTGGCCTCAGCTCCCGCGTACCCCAACCCGAATGTCGGCCCGGATACGATGGAACCGTCACCTCCAGCGACCAACAGTGCCAAGGTTTCGCCGCAGCACACAACCGTCGGCTCCTCCGCCATCTTGACCCCGTTACTCATTCTGTCCAATTTGGCCGGCCAAGGAACTGATGTAAAGGGTCATCGCCGAGCCGCGGACGACACGCCGGCTAAGTGAGCTGACGCGTGTCCCCACCCCTCGATGGCGGCACGAAGATCGGGCCGAAGATCGGTCGCGAGGGCTTTGCGTTGGGCTTGATCCACAAGTTCCGCGATCTCCACTGTCAAGCCGTTGTCGGCGGACTGGACCGCCGACTCAACCATTGCTAACGTCATAACATTGTCGTGAACCTCACCCGTTGGGGTTGCTCCGGTGCTCAACGCAGAGATAAATTCGGCGAGGGAACCGTCGATGGACTCCGCGTGTCCGGGGCGGACGACGATCTGCTCGGACTCACCGTTGCCGCGCTGCGCTGTCACGGTAGACTGTCCATCCCACATACCGGTGCCCCCGGCTGCACCGACCCGCCACGATCCGTTCCGCGACGTCTCAAGTCCCGGTGCCACCCAGCTACCGTGATAAAGATACCGGGTACCATCGTCAAACTCGAACGTCGCGACTGCCGCCGCGTCCCCATGGAACCAACTCCAGGAAGGGTTGAATGTTCGACAATCAACGCGACGTGGCGTGGCGTCGAGCAAGTAGCGTGCGACGTCGAACGCGTGGATGGCCATGTCGACCAGAAGCGGGTGCTCCATTTGTTCTCGAAACCCACCGAAGTGGGGAGCCTTCATGAATTGAGTACTGACGAGCCCGATTTCGCCAAGGCCGGCCGATCGGGTCCGCAATTCGCTGAGCGCCGCGTAATATCGGCGCGATTGGCTGACCATCAGCAGTCGCCCACTCACTTCGGCGGCCGCAACCAAGATCAGGGCGTCGCGCACCGTGGGCGTGATCGGCTTCTCGCAGAGAACGGCGTATCCCGCATCGAGTGAGGCGAGGTTGACGGGCAGGTGTGCGGCTGGCACGGTCACGTTGACGACTGCGTCGCCCTCGCTTTCCAGGGCCACACGGGCCACATCGTCACCGACAACGACGCCCGCAGCGTCGCCCCGACCCTTCAGGGCGTCTTCGGCGACATCACGGTCCAGGTCGACTACACCGACGAGCTCTGCATCGGCTGATCGATCGATCGCTCCGATCCACTCGCGTCCCATCGCGCCTGCACCCACCAGTACCAGACGCGCGACCGCGCTCATCCGTGCCCGACGTCGGACTCGGTGATCTGGGCGCCTTGGTATTCATGGCCGTCGAAGAATTCACCCGAGTCGTAGCGCAGCAGGGTCGGGACGGCGGATCCCGCACGGGCCGGTGCAACCCATTCGACTCCGTTGGCGATGACGCGCCGAATGTCTGGGTGATGGTAGACCGGGAACTCCTGGTCCCCTGGGCTGAAGTAGAAGATCTTCCCGTTACCGCGGCGAAACGTGCAACCACTACGGAACACCTCGCCACCGGAAAAGGAGCTGACGAAGACAAGTTCGTCGGGGACAGGGATGTCGAAGAATTCCCCGTACATTTCCTGTTCGGGGATGATGATCGGGCTGGGCACCCCCTTGGCAACGGGATGGGTTGGATTCACCGTCCACACCAATTCTCGATCGCGGTCGCTGCGCCAGCGGAGTGTGCAGGTCGTCCCCATGAGTTTCACAAAGAGTTTCGACCAATGGCCAGAGTGCAAGACCACCAGACCCATGCCGGCGAGGACTCGAGTGTGAACGCGTTCGACCACCTCGGCGTTCACCTCGGCGTGCGCCGCGTGTCCCCACCAGACGAGCACGTCCGTCTCTGCGAGGCGCTCCTCGCTTAACCCGTGCTCGGGTTCGTCGAGCGTCGCGGTACTAACTGAAACAGCTTCGCCCAGATGCTCCTGGACGGCGGCCGCAATGGTGTTATGCATGCCGTCCGGGTAGATCGCGCGGACGGCCTCTTCGGACTGTTCATGCCGGTTTTCACCCCACACGACAACCTGCAACGACCTATTATTTGCGGTCATGTGATTACCCTTTCTATTGGTTGTTGGTACTGCTCACTTGACGGCGCCGCCGAGGGCGCCGGCTGCAATGTATCTCTGGGCGACTATCAGGAGGACGACCGCGGGTAATGACGCGAGCACGGCGGTTGCCATGACGGGTCCCCACGACGTGACGTTGAATCCGATGTAGTTGTAGATCCCGAGGGTGATGGGGCGAACGGCAGTCGTGGAGGTGAGCGTCAGTGCGAAGAGGAAGTCTCCCCACGCACCCAAGAAGATGAACAGGGCCGCCGTGACGATGGCGTTTCGGCTGATCGGAACAACGATCGATACGAACGCCCGAAAGTCGGTCGCGCCGTCTACTACGGCGGCTTCGACCAAGCTGGGGGGGATTGACCCCATGAAGGCACGGATGAGCAGGATTGAAAAGGGGATCTGGGCGGCGCTGTCCGCCAAAATCAACCCGAAATAGCTGTTGAGGAGCCCGAGGCTGTTGAAGAGCGTGTACAGCGCGTTGGCGATGACGATGGTAGGGATCATCTGAGTGACCAGCAGCGTGAGAGAAAAGACCCCTGTGCCGCGCATCCGAAAGCGGGCCAGGGCGTACGCGGCCGGAGTCGCGATCAGAAGCGACAGCACGACTGACCCAAGCGCGATGATCGTACTGGTCAGGAAGTTGTGGCCCTGTTGCTGAAAGGCGGTCACGTAATTGGCGAACGTCACCCGCGTCGGGAACCACGACATCGTCGCTGCGCTGGAGGTCTGCTGGAGGCTACTGTCCACCATCCAGTAGACGGGGAAGATCATCACCGCCAAGAACAGTACCCCTAGGAGGGTCATGGAAAGTTTACGGAAACGACCTCTGGGGCGCATCGCCCGCCCCTGCACTGTCGCCGCGCTCATCAATCGACCTCTCGGCGGGAAATGGCTAGGTAGAGGAAGGCGAAGACGAGGGAGACGACGATGAGGACGTTGCTGACCGCAGCCCCGATTCCGAACTGGAAGTTGACAAACGACTCCTGGTACGCGTTCGTGGCAAGAGTTTGGGTGGAGTTCGCAGGGCCGCCGTTGGTCAACCCCAAAATGATGTCAACAACCTTCAGTGTGTAGACCACGCCGAGGACGATCACCACGCTCACCACTGGTCGGATACTGCGCCAGGTGATGTATCGGAAGGCCCGGACCCCGATCGCACCATCAAGCGCGGCAGCCTCGTAGAGCTCGTCAGGAACACCTTGCAGACCGCTGTACAGGATTGTCGTGTTGAAGGGAATGCCCAGCCAGACATTCACGCCGATCACTGCGATGAGCGCCAGGTGTGGGCTGACCAGCCACGGGACCGCGGGAACACCAAAAAGCCCTAGGAATTGGTTCAGCGCGCCGTTCTCCTGGTCCAGCATCCACTTCCAGACTGCGCTCGATGCGATCATCGGGAGAAGCCACGGAAGAAGCAGTAGTCCCCGTAAGAACCCGCCGAGGGGGAAGTTGCGCCGGAAGAACAGAGCGAGCGCAAGTCCAATGCTGAACTGGAGGACGATCGAGCCCACGGTGAAGAGCGCGGTGTTGAGCAGCGACGTGGAGAAGAGGCTGCCGGTGATGACCGTCCTATAGTTCTGGAGTCCGACCCACGGGGCAGCGCCCGTGAAGAAGGTCTTGGTGGTGTAGTCCTGGAACGACATGACGACGTTCTTCACGATCGGGTAACCGAAGAAGACACCCACAAACGCCACCGCTGGGACAAGGAACATCCAGTGCGATACATCTCGGATCACCCGGGCACGACCGCGGCGGTGCCGACGGGCGGGCGCGCTCACAGCAGCAGCCCCAACGCGTTCTGGTACAGCAGTCATGAGTCTCTTCTCGAGGAGGATCAAGCGGGACGCGCACGGCCCCATCGGTCTCGTCCGGTCAGTGAGAGGCCTGCGCTTGGGACAGCGCGTCGGCAGACGACGCCTTACCGGTGAGCGCGAGCTGAACGGCCGTGTAGATCTTGGTTTCCGCGGTGGGCCAGTCGGGCCCGAGCTCACCCGTTCGTGCACGGGCAGTCTTGACGGTAGTGACAAACGACGCGACCTGCGGATGACCCTTCGCCCAGGAAGCAGCGGCGGTCTCGTTGGTGGGTACGTTGCCGCCGACCCCGGCGATTTTGGCCTGCATCTCTGCGCTGTCGAAACAGTCAACGAACTTGCCGGCGAGAGCCATGGTGTCCTTGTTGCCCGTATTCGGCACGGTGTAAGCCGAACCCCCGAGAGGTGCAACTGTGTTTGAAGTAGCCGTCGGAGTAGGAACCTTGACGCTGGCAAACTCGAGCCCCTTGACTGCGTTCAGCGCAGGCAGCTGCCAGGGACCGTTGATCATCATCGCCGCCTTACCAGCAATGAACTGGTTGTTCACGTCCACCTGACCCCAACTGACGGAGCTCTTCGACATCGATCCGTCGTTCTGCAGATCGTGCACGAACTGCAGCGCCTGCGCAGCCGCCGCGGTCGCGATGTCTTTCTCGTCACCTCCGTTCGACCAGAAGAACGGGAGGAACTGCCAGGTTCCCTCGGCCGAGCTGATGTTGGCCATGGCGAATCCGTAGGTGGACCCGGTGGTCAGCTTCTTTGCGTCGGCCTTTAATTCGTCCCACGTGGTCGGCGGCGTGATGCCTGCGGCCTTGAGGAGCTTGACGTTGTAGTACAGGGCGATCGTGTTGGTCACCGGCACGAGTCCGTACAGTTCACCCTTATAGGTACTGGCCGCAATCACCCCGGGTACATCGCCCTTACCGCTCAGACCGTAGCTGGACAACGGCGACAATGCGCCGGACGCGGCGAATTGCTGGACGGTGGGGTTGTCGAGCTCAAGGACGTCCGGGAGTGTCTTCGACGACGCCTGCTGCAGCGCCTTGGTGACATCTCCGCTGGGTACGTGGTCGATGGTCAGCTTCGCGCCGACCTTGTCACCGCACATCCGGTACAGCGCATCGAAGGTCGGGGCCTCCGTGTCCTCGATGGTCAGGGACTTGGACACCGTACCGGAGGACCCCGTAGGCGTCGTACCGGAGGACCCCGGGGAGGACGAACATGCTGACAGACTGAGAGGTATCAGCGCGGCCGCGGCGGCAACCGCAGTCAGACGTTTCAGATCGATCACGAGAGCTCCTTTGCTGTGATTCGTACTGATCCCTCCGAGCTTCGACCGCTGTCGTCGACTGATCATTCCGAGGGTGCGGGACCAGGAGGTAACGTTACCACGGGCACAGATTACCCGATCGTGGACGCTCCTGCAACCTCTCGTGTCGATCGATTGATTCGCTCTGCCGCTGCTGAGGTATGTGAGATGGCAGACGCGGCCTGACCGCCGGCGCGGGGCCGAGACGTCAAGCTGTTGACGCCCCCCGACAGACCGTACTCGAGTGGACTCGTCGGGCCGCTCGAGTGATCGCCCCTGAACGCTGCAGCTGCGGTCCTGTCGGCGGTCGCGCCTGACGTGAGCCGGGATGCGCCTGTCCGCGACATGCACTTCGGGCGGCAGCTGGGTCACAGTCCGTCGAGGACACCGGAGCAGCCATGTCAGTCGGGCCGCTGGCAGCCCGCCCCCGGCTACCGGTCCCGGCCGACTACGAAGCCCCGGACCCAGGTGTGGCGCTCACCACCGAGGCCCGGCAATTCACCAGGAATGTCCGGGAGACCGAGTCAAGCTGGCTGGGACGTCGGGCGTCGGCGGGCTCAAGCGGGCGCGCGAGTGAATCATCATCACGTCCTGGCGGTGTAGCTGGACGATGCGAGTATAGTAAGCCGCAGCTTCAAGCTGCCTTCCGACCAGCACCCTCGCCGGTGTCGGCTCGACCGGCACCGATGGGCACTGCCCACCGCGGCCGACCCGGCCTCGTCGATCTGTCCACGCTGCCCGCGTTCCCCGCTGCCACTCCCGACGAGGTTTGGGTCAAACCCGACGGCTTCGACACAGTCCTCACGGCTCTCATCGAGGCCGAAAGGGCAGCACCTGCGGCTGACCAGGTTGTATGCCCCGCCAGGGCGTCGGCTCCCGCGCCGTCAGGTGCAGTTCGGTCGCTTGGGCCCGGCAGCGGTCCGGGTGGGATTTCGCTCCGCCGGGGGGTGACGAGGTTGTCCGCGGGCTGGGCGGATCGAGCAGGGGCACTGGTTTCACACCGGACTGCCCGGGCAAATCGTCCGAGGATGGTGGCGGCGGAGCTGATGGACGTTCCGCCGGGACGGTCGTGGGTGTGAACCGGAGCGGCGCTCTCCTGTTTTGCCGAGTCTCGTACCGGTGTCCAACGCTCCCGTGCGGGTCTGTCGGTTGACCGGAGGTGCGCCGAGTCGCGGCTTCGTTGAATCGGTCCCGCGACCTCCCGGCCTTGCCGCTGTTGGAGCGACCTCCCCGTTTCGCGCCCGGTCCGGCCGCGGACCCCGGGATCGGCCGGTAGTCCGCCCACGGGATGAGACGGGTCAGGCGGTCATATCGGTTGTCACGCTCCGGGCTTGTCAATACCCTCCGGGACTTTGATTACCGGTGCTGAAGGCTGCGTCGAAGGCAGCCGCCGGCGGCTCGATCCCGCCGAGGGACCGGACGAAGGCCAGCGCGTCGGGACCTCCGACGAGCCGGTCCATCCCGGCGTCCTCCCACTCGATCGAGGTCGGCCCCGTGTAGCCGATCGCGTTGAGCATCCGGAACACCGGCTCCCACGGGACGTCGCCGTGCCCGGCGGAGACGAAGTCCCAACCGCGGCGGGGTCCGCCCACGGTAGGTGCGACCCGAGGCGGCCGTTGCGGCCGTTGAGCTGGCGGACCGACTCTTTGAAGTGGACGTGGTAGATCCGGTCTCGGAAGTCCCAGTGGAAACCGACCGGGTCCACCTCCTGCCACACAAAGTGGCTCGGGTCGAAGTTCAGCCCGAACGCCTCGCGGTGGCCGATGGCCTCGAGCGCCCGGACGGTCGTCCAGTAGTCGTAGGCGATCTCACTCGGTGGACCTCGTGCGCGATACCGGACCCCGACCTCGTCGAACACGTCGAGGATCGGGTTTCAGCGGCCGGCGAAGTCGGCGTACCCGCGGTCGATCATCGCCGGCGTCACCGGCGGGAACATGGCGACGGTGTGCCAGATCGAGGACCCGGTGAACCCGGTGACGGTCCCGACCCCCGCAGTGCGGCCGCCCGGGCAGTGTCCTTCAGCTCCTGCGCGGCACGCTGCCGGACCCCCTCGGGCTCGCTGTCGCCCCAGACCCGCGCGGAAGGATGCCCCGGTGCCGTTCGTCGATCGGGTGGTCACAGACCGCCTGGCCGAACAGGTGGTTGGAGATCGCGTGCACCTGCTGGCCGAGTTCGGCGAGCAGCTCCTGCCGCCGCTGGACGTAGCCAACCTCGGTCAGTGCCCGGTCTACCTCGAAATGGTCGCCCCGGCACGCGATCTCCAAGCCGTCGTAGCCCCAGTCGGCCGCGAGCCTGGGGACCTGCTCGAACGGCAGGTCGGCCCACTGGCCGGTGAAGAGGGTGACGACGGGGCGTGGCATGCGCGTTCCCCTGTCGAGGTGAGGGCCGTCGAGGTGAGCACGTCAGACTGGGACGTGCTCCCAACGGGAGTCGTTGCCGGCGCTGGTCTCAACGGCGGCGAGCACCCGCTGTACCTGCAGGCCGTCGCGGAACGACGGCGTCGGGTCGTGTCCGGTCCCGATCGCCTCGACGAGGTCCCGGGCCTGGTGGGTAAAGATGTGTTCGTAGCCGATCAGGTGTCCCGCCGGCCACCACGCCGACAGGTAGGGGTGCTCCGGCTCGGTGACGAGGATTCTGCGGAACCCGGCTGTCAGCAGGTCCCCGGTGCCGTCGTGGAAGGACAGCTCGTTCATCGACTCGAAATCGAACGCCAGGCTCCCGGCCGAGCCGTTGACCTCCAGCCGCAAGGCGTTCTTGCGGCCGGTCGCGAAGCGCGTTGCCTCGAACGAGGCGAGCCCACCGCCGGCAAACCGCCCGGTGAACAGCGCCGCGTCGTCGACGGTCACCGGTCCTCGCCGGGAGCCGGCGGCGCCACCGAGCCCGGCACTGCCGCCGAGCGCGGCGGCGGACCCGGCCAGCGGTCGTTCCCGGATGAAGGTTTCGGTCACCGCGGACACCCCGGTGAGCAGGTCGCCGACCACGAACTGCGCCAGGTCGACGATGTGCGCTCCGAGGTCGCCGAGAGCGCCGCTCCCGGCCCGTTCCCTTTGCAGTCGCCACACCAGCGGGAACTCCGGATCGACGATCCAGTCCTGCAGGTACGCCGCCCGCACGTGCCGGATCGTGCCGAGGCGCCCGCCCCGCACGAGGTCGCGCGCCAGGGTGATCGCGGGCACCCGCCGGTAGCTGAACCCGACCATCGACCGGACGCCGGACTCCGCCGCCCGGTCCGCGGCCGCGGCCATCTCCTCGGCCTCGGCCAGGGTGTTCGCCAACGGCTTCTCGCACAGGACATGCTTGCCCGCCGCAAGTGCCGCGAGGGCGATCTCGGCGTGCGTGTCCCCGGGGGTGCAGATGTCCACCAGGTCGACGTCCGGTCGGGCGATCAGTGCTCTCCAGTCGGTCTCGGCCGCCGCCCAGCCCAGGGTCGACGCCGCGGCGGACACCGCGGCGGGATTCCGGCCGGACACCGCGACCATCTCGGGGCACAGTGGTAGTCCGAAGACCCGGCCGACGGTCCGCCACGCCTGGGAGTGGGCCGTGCCCATGAAGGCGTAGCCGACCAGGCCGATGCCCAGCCGGGTCGGCAGGTCCTGTGTCACGGTGCTGATCCTGGTGGACGCGCCGTCACGACTCGAAGCCGTACGGCCGGTAGTGGTTCACGTTCGTCCTCGTCACCGTCGCAGAGTAAAGAATGATCCATGCGGGCGCCTCCTCCTGGGACAGGCCGCTCATCTCCTGCGACTGTACGAGCACGCGGGCCGGGCTCATCGCCGGTGATGCCTTGGCGGCCGGGTCGAGGACCGTCGCCTGGGGCTGCTGCAGGGACTGGCTGGACCGGTCAGCCAGCGCCACCTATCCGCCGGCCGCGGACCGGCTGACCCACTTCTTCACGCTCGCCTGGACGGTTCCGACTCGACCGCCACATGAGTCTGCGGGCGACCGTCGTCCGAGACCCGGGCCACGAGTAGCCGGCGGCCTTCGGCGGTCAACGGGCGTCAGCGCGCACGGAACAGGTCTGCTTCGGCCGGGCAGTGGTTGTCGTGGTAGCTACCACACCCGACCGGGGAGACCTGTCCCCGTTGGACCCGCCCCAGCCCCGGGCTTATTGGTCACCACGTCATGGCATACAAGAACTGGCGCCGTCCGGGACGGGAGCCGGCATATCACCCTCGAGTCCGTGGTAGTCCCGGATGGTGACCGGAAGGCTATGGCGCTGGGTTCCCCTGTCGATGGTCTTTCCTCTCAGGCCGAGCCTGGACAGGACCAGCGAGGCAGCCGTCTCGCCGATCAGCGACGGGTCGTAGGCGGCAACAGTGATACCTCGTTCGAGTAGATCGCCGAGTTCGATGTCGTCAAAGCCGGCCAAGGCAACGGCGCGGTGGTCGGTGCGGATCGCGCGGTATGCGCCCACAGTGATGCGGTTGTTGGCGGTGACGAGCGCGGTCGGTGGATCTGGCTGATCGAGCAGGTCGCTGGTCGCCCGGGGCGCGTCGTGAGCGAGCCGGTCGGTGAAGGTCTCCAGGTGCTCGTCGAAGGGGATACCGGACTCTGCGAGGCCCCGATGGTAGCCGGCCAGCCGACAGGTTCCCGCCCAGGTCGACCGCGGGAGACCGACGAACCCGATTCTGCGATGTCCGGTCTGCGATGTCCGGCCCTGGCCAGTGAGTTCGTCAGGTCTCGCGTGCCGGTCTCGTCATCGACCAGGACGCAGTCGAGGTCGACCCCGTTCGGTGGTCGGGCGGCCAGGACGACAGGGACGCCGTCGACGTGCTCCGCGGTGAGATGGGACTGGTCGGTGCCGCTCGGGACGACGACGAGGCCACTGACGCGTTGGGAGCGGAAGTTCTCAAGGAGCTCTCGTTCGCGGGCGGCGTCGTCCCGACTGTTACCGATGAGGATGTGGAGCCCGGCCACGGCCGCGATCCGGTCGACGCCCTCGGCCAGCCGTGCGTAGAACGGATTCGCCAGGTTGGTGATGACCAGGCCGATCAGGTCGTGGGCGCGACCGGTGCGCAGTGCACGCGCAACCTCGTTGCGACGGTAGCCGAGCCGTTCAACGGCATCGAACACGGAGCGGACCGAATCGGGCGCCACGTTGGGGTCGCGGTGCAGTGCCCGCGACACCGTCATGGGGCTGACGCCGGCGAGGTCGGCGACGTCGCGCATGGTGGGTTGGCGTGTCCCGGTACCCACCCGCTGTCCTCCCTGTCGCCCGGCCTCGGTCGGCGCTCAGTCGGGAGACCGGCGGCGACCGGACGACCGGGACGTTGGCAGCGTCCCACACAGCACCGGGTCGTCGTCCCTGGTCGCATGCCAGGCTGCCCCGATCAGGCCGGCGGTGTCCGGGAGCGCTGCCAGGCGGATCTGCCACAGGCGCGCGGGCCCGGGTCCCAGGCCCCGGATGAGTGGTTCGGCGATCAGGTCCCAGGACCGCGCAACCGCGCCACCCAGCACGACCACGTCCGGGTTGAAGCCGTCGAGGACGGGGCCGAGAGCCCGCCCCAGGCCCCCGAAAGCGGAGTCGAGCGCCTCTCGACAGAGCCGGTTTCCCTGTCTGGCAGCGGCGGCGATCTCGTGGACATCAGCGTGTTGTGGGAGTGTGCTGCCGGAGACGCCGGTCCCTCGGCCTCGGCGGTGGGCCACCGCGGCTCGGATGGCGCGTCGGGACACCGTCTCCTCCAGTGGCCGGTGGTCTAGTTCGAGCAGGTCGACCCGTCCGCCAGGGGGAATGTCCGGGCCGTCGGTGAGGACCGCGCCGTCTACGAGGAAGCCGGATCCGATACCGCTGCCGATCGTCAGTCCGAGAACACGCGACGCCCCGGCTGCGGCCCCGACCAGCCACTCCCCGAGGGCGAAAGCCGCCGCGTCGTTGAGAAAGCTGATCGAGGAGGGTGGGTGGGTCATCCGGTGTGCCAGCCCGGACGCGATGTTGACGCCGTTCAGCGCGTCGAACTTCCCGACGCCGGTGTACAGCCCGGTGCCGGTCCGATGGTCGACCGGACCCGGCACGGCGGCACCCCAGACAGCTCCCGCTGTCGCTTCGACCGCGTCGGCGCAGGCGGCGACGGCGCTCAGGACCGCTTCTGCGCTGCCCGCCGGGTCCACCGCGCGACGGGCAACCGGTCCGGTCGCACCCTGCGACGGTGCGACGACGGCGGCGTCGACATGTGAGCCCCCGAGCTCGAACGCTGGGACGCAGTCCTGTTCGCCGCTAAGAGCGTTGCCGCGACCAGTCACGTTGACGAGGGGGAGCTCACCCGGGCCGTGACCACCATCGCGGGGCCATCGACCGTGGTCACGTCATACCGGCCGACCGCGGCAGGCAGGACGGCCGTCTCGGCGTAGGCCAGTTGTGACGATCCTTCGGCCCACTCGATGACGATCCCTGCGCCGTCGACCACGGTCAGGACCTCGAAGCCGCCCCCGGTCTGGCATGGGGCTCGCCCACCGTCCAGGCGGATCCGGCGGACCTCATAGAACATCTCAGGCAGCGCGCCGAGCAGTTCCTCGCACCAACCGTCGCCGTCGCGGATCGTGCGGGGTGGTTGAACGAGCTCGCGGGTGACCGCGTCGCCGCGCCGGCCACCGTCGAGATTCGCGAAGGCGTGTTCGACGTGGACGGGCCGCCGGGCACCGCTCGATCCCCGGCGCAACCAGTCGTAGAACCGGAGTGAGTAGAGATAGGGGGTCGCGCTGACCTCCAGGACGACGTTGCCCTCGCCGCTACCGTGCGGGGTCCCAGCCGGTACCAGAAACAGCCGGTGCAGGTCGGCGGGGAAGGTTTGGACGAAGTCCTCGACGTCAAAGGGGGTCCCGTCCGCGTCGGCACGGTGCGCACGTTCGTGGAATTCCGACACGTCCGTGTCACCACGGAGCCCGAGGTACACCTTTCGCCCCTTCTCGGTGTGGACCATGTAGTAGCTCTCGTGCTGGGTGTAGGGCCAGCCGAAAACCTTGTGCATGTAGTCCGGCTGCGGGTGGCAGTGCACCGAAAGGTTTCCGCCGCCGGAGGTATCGAGGTAGTCGAACCGGATCGGGAAAGATGGGCCGAAGGCCGCATGAACGCGGGCACCCAGCAGCCGAACGGGCTCGAGCGCGACGACCGCGGCGAACGGGATCTCGGTCCGGGGGCCATCCTCGACCCCGAGCAGGATCCCACTCTCCGGCGCGATTAGCTCGTATCCGAGAGCGGTGTTCTCGGCATTGGGGTTCACGCCGAGCTTGCGTTGGGCCCAGTGGCCGCCCCACGGCGTGGTGTTAAAGATCGGGCGCGTCCGGAACGGGGTGCCAGCCAGTGACCGCGCGGAGGCGCGCAGGACGTCGCCCCGGATCGAGGTCACCTCGCGGTCCTGGGTGTCGAACCACCGGTCCAGTTTGGCTAGCAGGGTGTCGCGGTGACGGTCCTGGATCGGCCAGTCGATGTAGAACAGCCGCCGGCTGGTGGCTGGGGGATCGCCCTGGCCGGCGCCGAGGTTGCGCGCTTCGGGGGTCCCGAGTCTGGCTTCCGCGAACCGCTTCGGCAGGTCGGCGTACCAGAGCACGTCGTGCGCCGCGAGTGCGGCACCCGGGCCGTAGACGAGCGTCACTCCTCCGTGGAGCGGCTTGGGAGCGTGGGGATCCCCGTCGAACAGGGCGGAAGCGTCGACGGTCGGGAGACGGGCGAAGTCAGGGTCACCGGCGAGATCCCCTCCGGCGGTGCGGACTACGAAGTCCTGCCACGAAACCCAGTCCTTCCTGACATCCCGGGCGAGCACGTACCGGCCGGACGTGCCGAGCTGCGTGACCAAGGCCCCGACCACCCGGTCCCACGCCACCGAGGCAGGCCCGTCGATTGCCACCGTGCAGGATCCCGGCGGCAGGTCGGAGACCGGCCGGGACCAACCCAGGTCAACGACGCCCCCGACCGCTGGGTGGACCGGATTCGCCTCATAGGCCCGAACTGCCACGATGTCCCTCCCGGGTTCTCGACTGGATCGCCGATCGGTTCCACGACGGCGTAGCGCAGTGTCGTGGTAACGATATCGTCGTGGGTGAGGCTGTCGCGGTGCTCGATGACAATGCAGCTCCAAGGTGTCACGGCGGGCGGTCCTGGGACTGTCCGCAGACGCCGAGTCGGGCGCGCGCGCGGGCGCGGCCGTGGTAGTTTGGACCCGGGCTGCGCCTCCCGAAAAGTGACGCTCAGTAACGATGAGCCCGGGGGAGGGGGCGGTTAACCTGATGCCTCGGGGGCCGGGCGGGCTGGACCGCGGGTTGTCCCGGGTGTTGGGTCGGTGGCGGCCGCTCACGGCGGTGCATGACCCGGGGAAGGTCGTTCTGGATCTGGCCGCGGCGCTGGCGGTGGGTGGGGACTGCCTGGCTGACATCGCCGTGCTCCGGGCGCAGCCGGCGGTCTTTGGCCGGGTGGCCTCGGATCCCACGGTGTCCCGGACCGTGGATCGGTTGGCCATGGCCGGCCCGTCGGCGGTGTGGCCGGCACCAGTGCGGGTGCTGCTGTGCCGACCTACCGGGACAGCCGGGTGAACGGGGCGCTGAAGGCGATCCTGCGTGAGTGGTGTGAGTTCCTGAACACACCCGCATCGTTGTATGTGCTGAACGACTCACCGCAGGGCTGGATGTGCGCGAAGGCCCGCGCGGACGTCGGGATGGGGCAGTTCCAGCACGACCCGACGGACCGGCACTGGGGTTTCACGCCCTGGAACGACTTCTTCGCCCGGCGCCTGGCCGAGGGTGCCCGCCCGGTCGCCGCGCCCGACGACGACGCCGTGATCGTGAATGCGTGTGAGTCCACGCCCTACGGGCTGCGGACCGGTGTGAAGCTGCGGGACCGGTTCTGGCTGAAGGGCCAGCCCTATTCCCTGGCGGACATGCTGACAACGACGAGTCGGTTGCCGGGTTCGTCGGCGGCACCGTCTACCAGGCGTTCCTCAGTGCCACGAACTACCACCGCTGGCACAGCCCCGTCGCCGGCACCGTGGTCCGCGCCCGGGTGGTCGACGGCACCTACTACTCCGAGGCCGACTCGGTCGGGGAGGACGCGACGGAGTCGCCCAACTCCCAGTCCTACCTCGCTCACGTGGCGACCCGGGCGGTCGTGGTCATCCGGGCTGACAACCCGGCGATCGGTCTGATGGCCTTCGTCGCCGTTGGGATGTCGGACGTGTCGTCCTGCATCATCGATGTGCGGCCCGGCCAGCACGTCGGCAAGGGCGAGGAGTTGGGCTACTTCCAGTTCGGCGGGTCCAGCCACTGCCTGGTGTTCCGGCCCGAGGTCATCGCCGAGGTCAACGTCCAGGCCGTCCCGCTCCCGGGGGACCCGGGAGCCCCCCTGGTCCTGGTGAACTCAGCACTCGCCACAGCTGTCCGCACCTGAGGCGCGACAGGCCGGTGGCGGTGAGCGCAGCCGAGCGGCGGGGTGGCCGTTAGGTGTGATGCCCCGCGGACCCCTCGGCCCGGGCTCCTGGGTGTGCCGTCCTTGGGTGCCCTGGTCGGGGTTGGTGATGACGGCGGGTGCTGTGGGGGTGCCGGTGAGGGTGGGATCCTCTTGAGTCCGAGCTCGGCGGGGCTGGCCGTGGGGTGGGTGGCGGTGTGGGCGGCGTGCCCGGCTGGGTCGTGGGCGGGGTCGCGCGGCCAGGTGGCGTAGGCGGAGCGGAGTGCGGTGATGGCTGCGGTGTCGAGGCCGTAGCTGGTGAACTGCTCGTCGGGGAGGCGGTCGAGCCGGGTGGCCGCGTCGGTGAAGTCCTGGACCCGTAGGCCGGGGTCGTGGGCGAACGCGGCGGCCATCAGCTGTTTGCGGGTGTGGGTGGTCAGGGCTGCGGCGATGTCGAGGTAGTCACGTGTCGCGGACCGGGACGCGAGGGCGGCGGCTTTGCTGGCGAGGAGGTCTTCGGTGGTGAGGACGGGGCCGATCTCGGCGACGGTCGTCGGGGGTTGGGCGCGCCAGTCCCGGGCGAGGTCGACGGTCACGGCGTCGGCGCCGCGGGTGGCGGTGAGCCTGGCGAAGTCGCCGTCGGCGGTGGGTGGGCGGGTGACCTGGACGGTGTAGCCGGCGTCGGTGAGCGCGGCGGTGACAGCGGGTAGGACGTCGGCGGGTCCGCGGGCGCGGGTGGTGAACAGGTCCACGTCCTCGGTGGGGCGGTCCACGACGCCGCGGACGTTGAGCCCGTAGGCGCCGGCGAGCGCGAAGTCGTGGGTGGCGGTGACGCGCAGGATCGCCGCGGCGACCTCGGTCTGGACCGGGTCGGTGGCCATGGGCTACGCGGCCGGCGCGGGTACCGCGGCCGGGGGGCGTCGGCCTGGGCTGGGGTTGGTGGGCGCGGTGAGTGCCGGGTGCGCGAGTTCCCAGCGGGCGCGGACGCGGACGGGCAGCGCGAGCTGTGCCCAGTGGTCCAGCAGGGTGTCGCGGTCGACGTAGCGGACGACGTCGTCGGGCTCGCCTGCCTCGGTGAGGACGGTTTCGGCGACTTCGAGCCGGGCCCACAGGCGGGTGAGGTCCCACGCGGCGTGGGTTGACCCGTCCAGGTGCAGGGGCAGCGTCAGGTGGCCGGTGTCGTGGGTAGTGAGCCGGGTGAGGTCCTCGACAACGGCGACCGGGCGGTGGGCAAACGGATCCCTCGGGACGGCCTCGACGCCGGGATCCACGGTGACGGTCACGCCGTCGACGGTACCGGCCGGGGACGTCGCGGGCCAAGGTGATCACCGACCGCACAGCGGGTGAGCAGGGTGATATCGGACCGCACAACGGGTGAGCCAGGGGCGGCGAAGACATGCCGATCCTACCGTGCCGTAACGATCGTTAACGGGACGATCTGTCCGGGACGGTGACACGCCGGGGAGAGCTGTACCGGAAGTCGTGTCGAAACCCGGTGGTCGAGAGTTCCTGCCCGGAGACGATTTCGGAACGGGTTTCGGGTGGCCGACCGCTCGGTTGTCGCCGAGCGGCCGGGCCGCTGCTCACTGGACCAGGAAGGCGGCCGGTTCTGGTGGTCCCGTTGACCGTCGGCCGACTCGACTCCGACCTGCTGTTGGTGGCGCGGCAGGTAGTACGGGTGGTGGCTAGGTGGGGGTGGTGGCGCGGCCGGTGCTCAGTGATCCAGGTGGAGCTGGACGTGGAGCCCGTCCGTCAGGAGGGTTGGACCAACCGACCGGGCCCACCGACCGTCTAAGGACTATCGACGACGGAGGGACACACCATGCGCGCACCGAGGAACGCCTTGGTCACCGGCACAGCCCTGCTCGCCCTCGTGGCGGGTTGCAGCAGCGGGAATCCCACGGCCACGCCGGCGACGTCCGTGCTCGCGGCCACGACCACCGCGGCACCGGCGACCACCACCACTACCGCGGCGATCACTACCGCGGCGCCGGCGACCACCAGTACCACCGTCGTGTCCGCCGCCACGGCCACCGCGGCGCCGGCCCCCGGCCCGGCCTGCGGCGTGGACCTCGGCGCGGGCGCGATCACCGCCGCCGTGGCGCGGCTGCGCCCGGCCTTCGCGGACCCAGCCAACAACCACCCCTGGGCGCGCACCCCGGACGGCGGGAACTACAACCCGTGCGCCACGCTCTCCGCGGCATCGGTCACCATCGAGGGGGCCACCGGCAGCTCGCCCGAGCAGGTGCTGATATTCCACGACGGCGTCTACCAGGGCACCGGTACCCTCCAGGCTTACGGCTTCACCATGATCGACGTCGCCGCCAGCACTGACGACACGGTGGTCGTGAACTACGGGTACGAGAAGCCTGGGGAGTCCACCGCGAGTGCGTCCGGGCGCGTGACCGTCCGCTACCGGTGGGTCGACGGCGCCGTCCGGATGCTCGGCACGCTGCCGCCGGAGATCATGCGGTGACGGCTGGCGATCACCAAGCGTGATGACCGCAGGGATATGTGTCGTGCACGGGACGACCTGAACCAACTCGGAAGTTCGTGCGTTCTACACAAGCGGCGCGTGCCCTCCCGGCTCATACATGGACGTTTTCGGTACGGTCGGGTGATGGTGGCAGCGAACGGGCTACGAGGCGGCCGCCGCGCCACCCCTGACCCGACTCCGGTGACCGCTACTGGGAGAGCACCCGTCGCGGAGCGTGCGGTGCCACCGGTTCCCGGCCCAGCGAAGCGGCCGGCGGCGCGGAAGCCCAACCCTGCTGGGCATCTGGTGGGGTATGCGCGGGTGTCGACCGCGGAGCAGGATCCGGCGTTGCAGCTGGACGCGCTCGGGGCGGTTCAAGTTCAAGTCACTTCCTGTCTAGTAGCCGGGCGACGCGCGGTTTCACCTCGGTGGCGAGCAGGGTCAGATGCTCGAGAAACTGGTCGTGCGGCAGCGCTCCAATATCGGCTTGCAGGAAGTGGCGGACATGCCCCATGTGCTTGTGGAGGTCGACGATCCGGGCCGCGACGCTGTCGGGGTCGCCGACGTAGTACGCGCCGGGGTGTGTGGCCATCGTCTCGAAGTCGGCTTTGTTGGGTGCGCCCCAGCCGCGGGACGCGCCGAACTGCTCGTACACCCGGCGCCAGCCGGGGTAGAAGCGGTCCTTGGCCTCGCGGGTCGACGGCGCGACCAGTCCCCATGCAGCGACGGCGACCTTGATGTGCGGTCCGGTGTGGCCTGCCCGAGCCGCGGATGCCCGGTAAATGTCGGCCAGGCGCGAGAACGCCGCGGGGATGCCCCCGATGATGCCGTAGGCCACGGGCAGGCCTAGCTGGCCTGCCCTCACCGAGGACGGGGCGCTGCCTCCGGTCCCGAGCCAGATTGGCAGTGAGCCGGCGGTGGGCCGCGGTACCACGGCGATCTGCCCGTCAAGGGGAGGACGAATCGAGCCGGACCAGCGGACGCGACCGTCCGTGGAGGCGTTGAGGGCCAGGAGCAGGTCCAGTTTCTCCGCGTAGAGCCGGTCATAGTCCGCGAGGTCGTATCCGAACAGCGGGAAGGACTCGGCCGACGAACCGCGCCCCGCCGTGATCTCCACCCGCCCGCCCGCTACGGCGTCCGCGGTGGCGAACTGCTGGTACAGCCGGACCGGGTCGTCTGTGCTGAGCACAGCCACCGAGCTGCCCAGGATTATCCGTTTCGTGGCGGCCGCGGCGGCCGCGACGACCGCGGCGGGGGAGGACGCCGGCAGCTCCGGCGTGTGGTGCTCGCCGACGCCGAAATAATTTAGCCCCGCGGCGTCGGCGTGCACGATCGCGTCGTGCAGGTTCCTGATGGCTTCGGCGGTGGGACGCAGCTCCCCGTCCGGGTCGCGCGGGGTGTCGCCGAAGCTGTATGCACCGATCTCCATGACCATCCAGACTGTGTGGGTGCCGCGCGGGCACGTTCGGGCCGTGCGCCGAGCGCCGACGGGGGGCGGAGCCGCCGTGGTCCGGGACTCGCGCGCCCCCGGCGCCGGCGTCACCGTCTCAGCGGAGGTTCCCCTTGGCGAAGGCGTCGTAGACGCCCTGCTTTGTCATGCCCTCGAAGAGGCCGGCCGCGGCCGGGACGGTGAAGTCGCCGAGCATGCTGGTGATCATCGGTACCACGGTCAGGAGCGCGATACCGGAGCCTTGGAGCAGGTCGCGGCTGTTGGCAGCCGACGTCCTGCTTGTGGCCGCCGACGCGTCGGTCAGCGCGACGATCTCGAAGCCCTCGGCCTTGGCCGACAGGGCGGGCGGCACCAGGCACACGTCCGTCGTCACCCCCGCCATGACGAGGTTCTTCCTGCCGGTCGCCCGGACCGCCCGGGCGAAGGCCGGGTCGTTCCAGGCGTTGACGACGCCGACGCGCTGGATCCGCGCGTCGTACTCCTCGGGCGCGATCTCCTGAAACTCCGGCAACAACGGGCCTTGCTGCTCGGTCTCCTGGCCGCTGGTCAGCACAATCGGCATCCCGGCGCTCTTGGCGAAGCGCGCCAGCAGCAGCACCCACATCTTCAGTTCGTTCTTCTCCTCGTCGGAAGCCAGCTCGCCGGCCCAGCCGATCGTCCCGACCTGGTGGTCGATGAGGACGATCGCGGCGTTGTCGACGGTAAAGGTGGTGTGGTCGGTAGTGGCGCTCATGTCTTCTCCCTGAAGCTCTTGGCGGGGCGAGCGCCGTGTCGACGGCTCACGCCCAACCATCGCCCCCACGGGCGCGGACGCCCTAGCTCGTCGCGTCCGGAAAACCTGCTCGATCGTCCGGGTTCACCGACCGCCGCGACGTCCTCCGGGTCGGTCAGCCGGCATCTGTCCCGCTGGCAGCTGCCGACCGGGTACGGACCCACGACCGGTACCGCGCCGGTGATTCCCCCACCTGTCGCTTGAAGGCGGCGCTGAACGCGCTTTCCGAGGCGTACCCCAGCTCGAAGGCCAGCAGCCCGACGCGCGTGCCGTCGTCGCGTAGCGCGCGCTGCGCCAGCAGCACTCGCCAGGTGTTGAGGTACGTCACCGGCGGGACTCCTGCGACGGTCCGGAAGCGCTCGGCGAAGGAGGTCCGCGACATCCCGGCCGCCCGGGCAAGCTCCTGCACGGTCCACCGTCTGCCCGGGTCACCGTGCATGAGCCGCAACGCGCCGCGGAGCCGTTCGTCGGTCAGGACGCGCAGCTGCCCCGGGGGCAGCTCGGTCTGGTCCACGTAGGCACGGAGTACGTCGAGCAACAGGAGCTGCCCATACTGGCGCATCGCGAACGCGGAACCCAGCTGGCCCGTCGTCGTCTCCTGGAACAGGCGGTCGAGGCTGCACCGCAGGTGCGTCGCCGTCGCGGCCGCCGCCCGGACATGCCCGACGGGCGGCAGTGCCTGCTCCAGGAGCTCGCGTCCGGTCCGGTTGAGAGCGATCCGGCCGCCGATGACGACGTCGGCCTGGCCGTCGTCGGGGCCGCCCTCGGGGCCGCCGAACGGGATGTAGGGGCCGGTGTGCGGCGCCGGGACCTCGCGCGGTAGTCCGCTTCCCGACCCGCCGGTGAGGTGCAGCCACGATTGGTTGTTCAGGATGGCGACGTCGCCCGAGGCGAGGGTGACGGGCGTGGTCGACCCGTCCGTGCTCAGCCGAGCGCCCCCCCGCACCACCGCCAGCAGGGTGAGGGCGTCGAGGTCGTGAGCGCGCGACACCCAGGGGCCTCGGATCTCGAAGCCACCTGTGATAAGGCCTTGGACCTCGACTAGGTCGAACACTTCGGACAGCTGGTCGGCCATCGGACCCCTCTGAGTCGTGTGCTGTGGGACGGACAGGACTCTGCGCGCGCGTCCGCGAGGCTGGAGGCCCGTAGGGTCCCCGGATCAAACCGAGACGGACTCGCCGGTCGCTGAGGAGCGCTCGATCGCGTCGAGCAGCCGGTGGCGGACTACCGCCGCGTCGAAGTCGGGCGTCACCTTCGCGGCGCCAGGCGCAGGTCTGGAGCTCCTGCATGTCGCCCAGGACCGTCAAGTCCTCGTAGTCGCCCCACTTGACCGCGAGCAGCTTGAGCTGCCGCTGCCGCCGGAGCGCGTTGAAAAGACGCTGAGGAGTGCGGGTGACGAGCCGTAGCTCCTGGATCGGTGACGGACCGGACGAGAAGTACTCGACCCACTCCGTCACAACGGAGCTTGACCGGAGCTTGACCCGGTTTCCCGGACAGTTCGGGTGGGTTGCCGCGGTGGTGAGCACCGCTGCCGGGTTCATGGTCTCGTAGTCGGCCGGGGAGTGGTAGCTGATGGCGGAGTGCCGGCGGGTGGGGTTGGAGAAGCCCTCGATCCATTCGAAGATCGCTGCGCCGAGTTGGGTCCGGGTGGCCCAGCTGCGACGGTCGAGCAGTTCCCGTTGCATCGTGGACCAGAAGGATTCCATGAGCCCGTTGTCCACGGAGGAGGCGACCCGGCCCACCGAGCCGAGCAGACCGGCTTCGCGCAGCCGGTGGCCGAAGGTCGAAGGTCGTGTACTGGCTGCCGCGATCCGAGTGCACGATGGTCGCGGTGCTCGGCCGGCGCTGCCAGGTCGCCATCGCCGACGGCGTCGACGATGAGTTCGGTGCGGATGTGGTCCGCGATGGACCAGCCGACGATCCGCCGGGACCAGACGTCGATGACCGCGGCGCAGTAGACCTTCCCTTCGCTGGTGGGTGTTCGGTGATGTCGGTGCACCACAGCCGGTCCGGGCCGGTCGCGGTGGACTGCCGGTGGGCCAGGTCCTCGTGTGGGCCCGGCAGCGGCCGGTTGCTGGGTCGTTGCGCTGGTGGGAGACCCCGACCAGCCCGGCGGCGGTCATCAGCCGGGCGATCCGCTTGCGGCCGCAGCAGTTCCCGAGCCCGAGTCGGAGTTCGGCGTGGACCCGCGGGGCGCCGTAGGTGCCGCGCGATGCGGTGTGGGCCTCGGTGACAGCGACGGTCAGGGCCGCGTCGACGCGGGACCGAGCCGACAGCGGCCGGGTCAGGCTGTCGTAGTAGGTGGCGCGCGGCAGGTCGAGCACCCGGGGAGGTCACCGTGACGGGGAACCCGTCGCCGGCCAGTTCGCGGACCAGCCGGGCCCTCATTTTGGGAGGACGTTCTCGCGGGCGAACAACGCCGAGGCCCGCTTGAGGATCTCGACCTCCATCTCCAGGACCCGGTTGCGGCGGCGCAGCTGGACCAGCTCCGCCCGTTCGTCGCGGGTGGCCCCCTCGACGCGGCCGGTCTCGACGTCGTCCGCGTTCATCCAGCGACGCAGACACGACTCCGCGATCCCCAGGTCACCGGCGATCTCCGCGACCGGGTGCCCCCCGGACCGGGCCAGCCCCACCGCCCTGCGGCGGAACTGGCGGCGGCCTGGCAGCAGGCATGAGAACTCCTCTCCGAGGCGATCATCACCTCAGACCAGGTGTCCGGAGAACCGGGTCAAGCTCCGTGTGATGGGCATGCCGGCGAGCTGGCGGATGAGGGCGAGTCCGGCGGGGGTGCCGGGCCGGTGTCGGGTGAGTGGCTCTGGGCCGGCGTGGTGGACGACGGATCGCAGGACGAGCGCGACGATGACTGCGTCGTCGGCGTAGCCGAGGACGGGGATGAAGTCGGGGACCAGGTCGATGGGGCTGGCGAGGTACGCCAGCAGCAGGACCAGTCGGACTCGGACGGTGCGGGGGACCGTGGGGTCCGCGGCGAGGCGGCGGACCAGGCGGATGACGTCGGGGACCAGGCGGATGACGTCGGGGACCAGGCGCAGGGCGTCCCGGGCGGTGACGGTGTCGGGGTGGGCGCGGGCGTAGGCGAACAGCAGCCCGAGCAGCGCCGCGTACACCACGAGCAGCCCGGCGAGCGCCCCGAGCGCGGTGCGCCACCACATCAGGTAGCAGCTCCGGCTTGGCCGCCGGTGAGGGAGTGGTGGGCTTCCCGGGCGGCGTAGCCGGCGACGACCAACCCGGCCAGGGGGTCAGCCCACCACCATCCGCGTGCCGCGTTGACGGCCAGGCCGAGCAGGACCGCGACCGCGAGGTAGGCGTCGAGCAGGGTGACCCGGCCCTCGGCGCGCAGCACCGGGTTGCCCAGCGCCTTCCCGGTTGCCAGCTTGCCCGCGGCGAGCGCGAGCATCACGGCCACTGTCGCGGCGGACCAGCCGATGCCGAGTGCTGACGGTCGGGGCCGCGACCCGGCCAGGAGGGTGTAGGCGGTTTGCAGCAGCAGGTAGGCGGTCAGGGCGGTGAACGCGGCACCGATCAGCCGTTCGCCGCGCTGCTCCCGGGTCGTTGGAGCGGCACCGGTCAGTTGCCAGACCACGACCAGCGAGGCGGCGATCTCGATCAGGGAGTCGACTGCGAACCCGGCCGCTGCCGGGGAGCCGGCCCGGACCGCGGCCACCGCGAGCACCGGGACCCCGACCACGTTCCAGCCCAGCGTGGCGTACTCCAACCGCAACCCCCGCCGGCGCAGCGAGGGTTTAGCGGTTGGGGTCACGGCGCGATCGTCGCAGGGCTGGGACTCACCGCACTCGGGGCTGCGGCCGGCGGGTCAGCTGGCCTCGGGTCCGAGCAGCCACGCCGCTCAGTGGCAGGTGCTCCCCGATCAGGCGGCGACGGTCACGGGCAGCAGCACGAACCTGGCTCCCACCCAAATCGCCGGGTCGAGCTGCGCAACGAGAGCGGGACGGTGCTGCTGCGGGGGTCGCCGTCGCCGTCGCGGTGACCCGCCCGCACCGCTGCCGGGTGGACGGACGGCACCAGGCGAGCGGTCGGCGGTCAGGCGACACCAGGCACGTCCAGGGTGGGTGCAGTCGCAGCCGTCGACCCTGCAGCGGTCACCGTGGCGAATGTGCCGGACAACGGCCGTCTCCCGGCCCACCCACCGTCAGCTGTCCTCTGGGCTTGGGTGTTCCGGCTGCTGACCGGCCCGGTTGGTTGTGGTCAGGGTGGTGGTGTCCAGCGCGGCGGTGAGCTGGTCGGCTGGGGGGAGGGCTGCGCGGGCGTCGGGCGGGAGGCTGTCGTAGGTGTAGTCGGCGACGGCGAGTGGGGCGCTGGCCCCGGAGAGGGCGTAGCGGACGATCTGTTCGTTGCGGCCGGCGACGAGGAGGAGCCCGATGGTGGGGGCGTGCCGGTCGGGTCGGCGTAGCCGGTCCTCGACGAGGGCGACGTAGGTGCCGAGCTGCCCGATGTAGCCGGGTTCAAAGCGGCCGATCTTCAGTTCCACGACGAGGTAGCGCAGCTGCTCGACGTGGAACAGGAGCAGGTCGATGACCAGTTCGTCGCCGTCGACGTCGAAGCGGACCTGCCGGCCGACGAAGGCCATGCCGTGTCCGAACGCGAGCAGCGTGGCCTCGAGCCGGTCCATGAGGGCCTGTTCGAGGTCGTGTTCGGCGACGGGCCCGGTGAGGGTGAGGTGGTCGAAGACGTAGGGGTCGCGGAGCAGCTGCTGGGCGAGTTCGGAGTCGACCGGTGGGAGATGGTCGGGGAAGTTCGACGGTGCGGCGCCGACCCGGTGCCGCAGTTGGCCGGCGATCTGGTGTTCCAGGACGGCCCGGGACCAGCCGTGTTCGAGGGCCTGCCGGGCGTACCAGGTCCGGTCGTCGCCGCTGTCGAGCCGGTCGAGCAGGACCAGGACGTGAGCCCAGGGCAGTTGTGCAGCGGCCTGCTGCACAAACTCATCCAGGGTGGGCCAGGCCACCGCGACGGCCCGCATGTACTGCAGGTTGCGCCGGGACCAGCCGCGCTGGTCCGGGAACGCCGCGCGCAGGTCCGCGGCGAGCCGGTCCACGACCCGGGCGCCCCACCCGGCGAGGTCCTGGCGGTCCACGACGTCCCGGCCGACGCTCCAGTACAGCGCGAGGACCTCGGCGTTCGCCGACCGCGCCGCCCGCAGCTGCGCAGCCCGCACGCGAGCCTTGAGCTGCTCGAGCAGCTCGGTGTACCCGGCGGGAACCGCATCGCTGGTGCTCGTGGCGGCCACCCCGCCATCCTCCCGGCCGATCGGCCCGGGCAGGTGGACCGGGTGACCGGCCGGTCACCGCGGACCGCGCAGCCCGTGCGGGTATGGGCCGGCTGGAAGGTCAAACGGGCAGGAGCAGGAAGCCCCGTCCGGGTCGGGTCCGGCCAGGAGGTTGCCCGGGGCATCAACCCGCGGTCGCGAGCAGCGCGGCATCGGGTGTTGTCGCGGCGCTGGCGGAACGCGGTGGCTCGCGAGGGCGTGATGGATGTTAGACCGCGCGGCCCACCCCAGCATCGACCGCAGCCCGGACGGGCGGACCCCGGGCACGGCCGGGGCCGTGCACAGGATCAGGTGGCGGCTGATCGGGTCAGGGGAGTCGGCGACGGCGGGCTCGCCGGGTGAGCACGCGGGCGGTGACGACGCTGGCGGCGGCGAGTCCGATGGCGACGAGCAGGACCGAGCGCCAGCTGGTGGACGGGCCTGCGGCGGCTGGTGGCGGTTGGGCTGCTGCCGGGGTGGGTGGGGTGCCGGGGGCTCGTTGGGTGGTGTCGAAGCTGAAGGTGCCTTGGACGGGGTGGCCGTCGGCGGAGACGACGCGCCAGGTGACGGTGTAGTGGCCGGCGGGGCTGCCGGGGTTGATGGGTTGGCGGACGTCGGTGTCGATGAGCTGGGGGGCGCCGACGGCGACGTTGCCGGTGGGGCCGAGGACGACGATCCCGGTTCCGAGGGCGCCTGAGGGCAGGTCGAAGTGCAGGACCACAGTTGTGGGCATGGTGGTGACTACTGCTCCACGGGCCGGGGTGGTCGAGAGCAGCGCGTTGTGAGCTGACGCGGTGGGCGCGGGAAGCAGGGTCAGCAGCGGTGCGAGCACCGCGGCGATCAGGGCAAGGAGGGCCCGGTGCCCGGCCCGGCGGCGTGGTCGCCGCCGGGCCGGGCCGGGAGTCGGCCGCCTCACCGGGTCTTGCGGCGGCGGGCCGCGGTCAACCCGAGGGCGCCGACGATGAGCCCGAGGGCGCCGACGGCGAGCCCGGCCCCGCCGAGCCAGCGGGCGGTCCCGTCGGTGGTGGAGACCGCCGCGGTCCGGGTGACCTGTTGACCGGGCGTCGCCGCCGTGGTGTCAGGGGCGGGAGACACGCTGACCGTCGGACCCGCACTGGGACTGGTGTCGGCGTCCTGGTCGCCGGTCGAGGGGCCGATGGTGAACGCTGGCGCGGGGTGTTCCGGTTCGGCGCCGCCGGTGGGGGTGGGCTGGTTCCAGGCGACCACGGTGCCGTCGGAGTAGGTCTGGGTGGCGGGGATCGACACGGTCCCGGACTTGGGGAGTGGGCCGACGGAGATCACGAACTGTTGGAGCTGGTCGGCGCCGATGCCCTGCCCCTTCTGGGCGGTCCAGGTGACGGTGCGCGGGGCCCGGGTGAGGGTCGCGCCGTCGTCGTCGACGACCGGCTTCGGGAGTTTCGCCTCGGTGACGATGGTGGTCCACCCGGCGAGGGGTTGCGCGCTGACGGCGGGGAACGGGTCCGTGGTGGGCAGGGTCAGCGTGACCCTGGTGGTCACCGCCTTCGGGTCCTCGTTGGGCACCCGGAAGGTGAGCAGTGCGTAGCTGCCGGGGGTTGTGGTGTCCGGGACGACGCGGACATGCGCGGACGCCGGGACGGGGCCGCTGAGAATGACGGCTGCGGTCAGCAGGGTCACCGCGCCGGGCGCGGTGGCGGTCCGGGCGAGACGTGGGGCCGGTGAACGGGACATGGAAAGACCTTTCGGCGATGCGCGGCAACAGGGGTCGCCGGACGCGGGAGTGACGCGGGGTCAGCCGTCGAGGCGAAGCCCGGCAGCGGCTGGCTCGGGCGGCTCGCGAACTGAGGCTCGCTGCTACGGCGCGGCGACGGCACAGGGGTGGGGCCGGCCCTTGAGGCAAACGAGGGCGGCAGGTGTGGTGGGCCTTCGGCTGGCGGGTCGGACCGTGAACCGCAGCGAGCGGTCAGGCAGCGACCAGGGCGGGCGGGCCCCGGCGCGACACGGGGTCAGCCGTCGGCGAGGCCCAGCCCGCGACGCGGACGTCCCGGCCGGCCCACGGGGTGCCACCGGTCCGGGACACCGGGGCAGCGAGCTCGTCACCGAACGGGTGGGCAACGACGAGGACGAAGCCCAGTAGCGGCGCGGTCAGCGCCGGGAGCAGCGACAGCAGGTGCGCGGCCAGGCGTTCACCGCGGCGCAGCCACCACGCGGCCCCCACCGCGGCGGCCGTATGCGCGAGGACCATCCACCCCGACGCGTGCCCGGTCACCAGACCGGTCCAGGTTGTAGCAGCACACCCACCGGCCGGCGCGCCCGCCAAGCCGGCTGCGGGCAGGGTCACGGCCATGCTGCCCATGTGCCCGAGCCCGGCCGGTCCGCTGCCGGCGGCCGGCACCGCGCAGGACCCGATCATCGAGACCTCGAACATCAGGTGCAGGCCGGCCTGACACACCGCCGTCCACACCAGGACCGCCAGCAGACCCCGCTCCCGGCGTGTCCGGGGGTAGGCCGCGGCGCCGACAGCCAGCAGCGCGACCGCCGTTACCCGCAGGCTGGGCGCCATCCCACCGGCCGCAGCGTGCGCGGACCCCGCGAGAGCGGTCATCACCGCCGCGAAAGCACCTGCCCGGGACAGCCGCAGACCAACGGCCAAACCTGCGGGACGAGCGGGCGCGTCTGCCAGCACCGACCTCGCCCCCGTCCCTCGCCGCACCACCGGACAGCTGCCACGATAAAGAGTCCACCCCGACACACGGGCCGCGGCCCCTCGGGTCCGTTTCCCGGGCCGCCTAGGGGCGGACTGGCCATAGAGGCCGTGACCGCCGCTGTTGCCGCGGCCGCCGACATCGCCTCGGATCTGCCGGTCGTCGCGTACCGGCTCGAGCACAACACCGGGTCCCGGCGCACAGCGGAACGAGCCGGGTTGCACCTGCTCTGGCGCGGCCCGGATGTGGGCAACCCAGACCCCGCGGCAGAGCGGCTGGTCATTGGCGGACCCCCGGGTGTCATCAGGGTGCTCACCGCAACCACCGACGAACCGTGACCAGTTCGCCCACGAACCACGTTCGGCTCGCGGTGGATGACGAGTCGGTAGCCGAGCGCGGCGCCGTCAGCTGCCGGCTGGGCTGGCGTCCCGACAACGCGGCCGAGCCGAGGCCCGCCGTAGGACGTGGCCCCTCGTACCGAAATACCCGTTGCGGTTTCGGTACGGTCCTGGGATGGCTACCGCGGCAACCACGAAGGGGGCCAAGACGATTGCCACCAGACGTCTTCCGTCGCGGAAACCCAAGTCGGCCGGGCACCTCGTGGGGTACGCGCGGGTGAGCACGGCGGAGCAGGACCCCGCGTTGCAGTTGGACGCTCTCGAGGTGGCGGGGTGTGTGCGGGTGTTCACCGATCACGCGTCCGGGAGCCGGGAGGACCGGCCGCAGCTGGCGGCGGCGTTGGACTGTCTGCGGCGGGGGGACACGTTGGTGGTGTGGCGGTTGGACCGGTTGGGCCGGTCCCTGCCGCACCTGATCGACACGGTCACGGCTCTGCAGGACCGGAAGGTGGGGTTCCGGTCGGTGACGGAGTCGGTCGACACGACGACCGCGGGTGGGCGGTTGGTGTTCCATCTGTTCGGGGCGCTCGCGGAGTTCGAGCGGCAGCTGATCCGGGACCGGACCCTGGCAGGGTTGGCGGCGGCGCGGGCCCGGGGTCGGGTGGGGGGTCGGCCGCGGGTGATGACCGAGGCGAAGCTGCGCCTCGCGCGGGCGATGCGCGCCCAGACCCCGCCGATGAGCCTGGGCGCGGTCGCCACCGAGCTGGGGCTGACCAAGTCCACCGTCGCCCGCAACCTGCGCGCCGCCGACGACACGGGAGACCAGCGATGACCACGACCGCTGGGCGCCGGTTGCGTGCGGTGTCGCCGTTGCCGGGGCAGTTGAGCCTGGACCTGCCCGGGATCCCCACCATCGGCGAGTTCGCCGAGCAGGCCGCCGAGCTCGCCGCCGCCCGCACCAGCCGACGTCGCCCGGTACCGGGGGAGGGCGTGGGGGAGCCGCGGCCGCGGCGGTTGGTGCCGACCCGGGACGTGGACGAGTCCGGGCCGGCTGTGCCGGCGCGGGTGCCGGTGGCGGTGTGGGCGGTGTGGGATGAGGAGGACCTGGTCGGGGTGTATGCGGAGGAGAGCACCGCACGGGCGGACGCGGCGGTGTTGGCGCGGGACGCGGTCCGGTCCGGTCGGCGGGCGTCGATCATCGACTGCCTACCGCTGCGGGTGTTCACCGAGACCCAGCACGGCAACCGGCCGCGGCCGGCGGCCGGGTTGCCGGGGCGGGGCGCCGGGGGTGTCGGCCGGCCATGACCGGGCGGATCGAGTCGAACGGACCGCTCAAGCCGAATGGGCCGGTCGGGTCGGGCGGGCCGCGGCCGGGGGAGCTGACCGTCCGGGACCGGGACGGGCTGGTCGCGCAGCTCGCTGAGGTCCGGCGGAGCCGGGACTGGACGCGGCTGGCCGCCTCGTTGGTGCGGGCCCGCGGATGGGGTGTCCGGGTGGCGGCCCTGTCGGCGGTGCTCGGGGTGAACTCGGAGCGGGTGCGGGCGATCTGCCGCGATCACGGCCCGGACCCTGCCGTCGTTGGTGACCTGTTGTCCGGGGCGGGCTGGGTGGACACCCCGGCCGCGGCCGGGCAGCTCGGGGTGTCCGGGGAGCGGTTGCTGGCCCACCGGGTCGACGCGGAACGGGACGGGGTCGCGGTGATGGCCGGCTGGACCCGGCGCTGGCACGGCCCGTCCCTGCCCGAGTGGTGGGCGCAGCGGCGGGTCGAGCCGCGCACCCCGCAGCAGGTCCTGGCCGAGGACCGGCAGGCCCGGGTCAGAGCGCTGGTCGCGGCCGGCGCGACCGTGCCACGTGCTGCCGGCGAGGTCGGGATCAGTCCGTCCCTGGCCTACCGGTATCTGAAGGACTCACCGGTCCACCGGGTGTCGTCCGTCGGCTCATGAGAGGGCTCAGTCTCCGTACGGGCCGGCCTGCCGGCCGGGGCTGCCGCTCGGTGGTGGGGGTGGGGGCGTGGCGGAGTCGCCGACCCTGACCGGGTGGGGGCCCGACCAGTCAAGGCCGCTCCGCGCCGCTGCGCGGTCGGCTCCCGCCGAGCCCTGACGGCCCACCTGCCGCACGGGGTCGCCGGTACACCCGGCGAGTGCGACTGCCAGGGCTGTCAGGGTCGCCGGCAGCGGGCCCGCTGAGCGAGGTTGCGTCATGCGGTCCGCGTCCCCCGGGGCTGCGGTCATGGCGGGCTCCTGGGTGTGGGTGTGGGTGTCGGGTGTGGGTGTCGGTGTTGGGGTGCCGGTCCTTGCCGCGGCGGCTCCGAGCGGCCGTCCGCGCCGGCTGATGGGCGGCCGGCGGGGATGGCTCGGGTCAGCCGATGCTGATCCCGTCGAGCCCGGCGTGGACGGTGGTCCAGCAGCTGGACTGGGGGGAGTCGCCGTCGGGGTTGGTGTCGTCGCGGGTGTACGCGCGGGCCGCGGTGAGCAGGGTCCGGCCGAGCGCCCGGGCGTGGTCGGTGATGACCTGCCCGGTGCCGTGCTCCAGGGCCCACACGTGCTTCGGGTCGCTGCTGTTGCGGTTAGCAGGGCCGAACGCCCACGCGGCGTTCGTCGGCGTGGTCTGGTTGCCGATGACGTAGACGTCAACCGCCTGGCCCTGGGAGTAGCTGCGGGACTGCACCCGGTAGGTGAAGCCGTCCGCCTTGCTGGGGATCGTGCCCTCGGCCTGCAGCTCTTTGATGTCGCCGCGGACCGCTGTGGCGATCTGGGCGGCGGTCATGAGGACGCCGTACTTGGTGCCGGTGGTGGTGGTCATGGTGGGCTCCTCGGTGTCGGTGGTTCCCGGGCGATGACCCCATCATGTCATCCAACGCGGATGACTGTCAAGCGGCGCGGATGACATGTGCCATCCTGCGTGGATGACCGCTGACCCGGCCGTCGACCAGCTCGCCGAGCTCATCGACACCCATGCCCTCGGTCTGGCGGCCGCTGTCGGTCTCGACGTTTATCAGCTCGCCCAGGACAGGGCATCTGACGCGGCGGCTCGGCTGGTCGCGGAGCTGCGAGCCAACGATGACGGGCTGTCCCGCCAAGCCGCGGTCACCGTGTTGGGGCTGCATCCGGACGAAGACGACCCTGCGTGGTGGTCCACCCCCCTCGGGCTGCTGGTGGCCCGCCATGACGGTTCCGGTCCCGCGGTCACCCAGATGTGGGCCGCGCGCGCCCTCGGGGTCACCAGAGGGACCATCAGCCAGATGGTCGCCAGAGGGAACCTGGACCGGCACCCCGACGGCGGGGTCCTCCGGTCCGCGGTACTCCAACGACTCGCGTGCCGGCGTTGAGGGTCGTTGAGGGAAAGGCTCGGTAGGGGAGCGGGTGGTGCTCAGCCTGCCGGTCGTACTTAAGGATCAAGCCCGGCGACGGGGGGCGTCGCGGGGACGTCGAACGAGAGCGAGGCAAGCGCGCGGTCGACCTGGTCCTGGTGGCGTCGGGCGTCGTCGTGGGCGGCTTGGTTCGCTGCCTGCTCACGGCGACGGTGCTCGGCGTGCTGAGTGTTCGTGGCGGCGACGGCCAGGTCGAGGGTCTGCTTGTGGTGCCCGGGTGAACTCTTCGACGGTCGTGCCGTCGAGGACGATTCTGTTGCCGGTGACCTTTGCGATCCCCGGCCGGTGCATCGTCGAGAACTGCGGCGGGTTGTCCCCCGGGGCCTTGAGCTGCTCGAGCAACTTCTCGTACCCGGCGGGTGTCCCACCGGGATTGACCTGTGCCCGGTCCGCACTGTCCGCCACCCGGCGGATCCTGCCCCGCACCTACCGGCTCCCGGGTACCGGCGGGCTCGCCGACGATGGTCACCTCGGTACTGGTCGCGTTCGGGTCGAGCGGTAGGGCGGTGCGGCGTGACAGGTCATGTGGGTGATGACGGAACCGGCGGGCCGGTGTCGGCGGCGGAGCGGGAGCAGCTCCAGGCACGGTCGTGCACTCCGACCGCGGCACCCAGACCAGACTCAACCGGTGGAAGCGACACCGGCTGCGCGAGGCCGGGCTGCTCGGCTCGATGGGCCGGGTCGCGTCGTGGGTGGACAACGGCCTCATGGAGTCGTTCTGGTCAACGATGCAACGCGAGCTGCTCGACCGCCGGACCTGGACCACCCGCGCAGAACTCGGCTCCGCGATCTTTGAATGGATCGAAGGGTTCTACAACCCCACCCGCCGCCACTCCGCCCTGGGCTACCACTCCCCAGCGGACTACGAGAAGCTGCACCCGACCGCGCTCACCCAGGCGGCCTGACCACCCACCCGAACCGTCCGGGAAACGGTCAAGCTCCAAACTCCGCTTTCAGTGGGTGGTGCTTTCGGTGGGCGGTCACGTGGGTCAGGTATGCCTGAATCTCGCCGACGATCTCCTCGGGCGTCTAACCCCGGGGGTGCCCCCAGCCGGCCGCGGTAGTGTCCGTGGCGCGAGTGACCCTGTCGGGCATGCCGCCAGGAGCGCTGGTCGAAGGTGTCTCGGTGGTCGCGTCTCAGGTGGACAACGTTCTTAATACACGAGCAGCGCATTGATCTGCCCCGCGTTTCTCGGACATGGTCCTTTGCGCTTTCATACCGCTGCTCGGTAGCCGGCGTGCATTTCGCTCGGGGTCTGGTAGCCCAGGCCGCGTGACCAACCAGCTGATCCGTGAAGCCCCGCACCCCTACCCCGAGTCGCTGCACATCGTGACCCAGGCCGGCGCGACCCGCGACGGCCACGGCGGCTGGCCCCCCGCCCGAGAGCCCGACGACCTACGCCGCTCCGTCCACGAGAACCTCCAGACCCTCGGCCTCGAGGCGCTCGACCTGGTCACCTCCGCCTCGGCGACGCCGGAGGACCCCAGCCCGGCTCGCTCGCCGAGCCGTTCCAGACCCTCGTCGAACTCCAGCAGCACGGCCTCATCCGGCACCTCGGAGTGAGCAACGCGACGGCGGACCAGGTCCGCGAGGCGCAGGCGAGCGCGCCGATCGTGTGCGTGCAGAACATGTACAACCTCGCCTACCGCCACGACGACCAACTCATCGACCTTCTCGCCCACGAGGGGATCGCCTACGTGCCGTTCTTCCCCCTCGGCGGGTTCAGCCCACTCCAGTCCTCAGCGCTCTCGGCCGTGGCCGCCCGGTTGGACGCGACGCCGATGTCGGTGGCCCTGGCCTGGTTGCTGCAGCGATCGCCGAACATCCTGCTGATCCCCGGCACCTCCTCACCGGCTCACCTACACGCCAACGTCGCCGGCGCGGGACTCCCGCTCTCCGATGACGACCTCGTCGACCTCGACAAGATCAGTCACTGACAGAGCAGCCGCCGACCCCCTCCTCCCGGAGGATGACCCCCACACCCAGCCGTACCGAAAACGTCACAACAATCCAACTGTTAGGCCCCCGGTTTCGGCACGGCTTCCGGCACGCTGGCCGTCCGCGTGTCGTCATTCCACAGCCGCCGGGCCGTTAACGAATCGGTTCCGGGACGGTGCCTGGTGGCATGGGAACCACTTCGTTGGGATGCCGTCAGCTCCGCTGGCATCCCGACGGGGCCGCGGTCCTCAGATGGTCTTGAAGGATGTGACAGCCCCGAACACGGTGCTGGTGTCGGCGTCAGTGAGTCGGATCGCGGCGGTCCAAGGGAGGCGGACGCTGACGTCGAGATGGCCGAGCCGGTCGGTGGCGACGACGGCGAGCCGGACATACTTCCCGTCCCCGGCGTAGCGGTCAATTCCGACCCGCAGGCCCGGCCGGGCCGAGTAGCCCGCGCCGTTGAAGACCTTGGCCGCACCGATCACCCGGACGGTAGAACCGCGGCGGGTGACGGCTTCACCGAGCAGGGAGTTGGTCTTGACCGTCACGGGAAGGCCGGCCCCGTATCCAGCGACCCCGCCGGTGGCGCTGCCGTACCCGATCGCCCACACACTCTTCCCTAGCAGCGTGATCGCGGAGATCGGGATGGTGATGATCCCCCGGAAAGTCGTCTGCCCGGGGGTGCCGATGACGAAGGTCTCCGACTCGATGACCGCGGTCTTGCCGGCGACGGCTCCCAGGCCGATGTCGACGGCCGGGTCCCGGAGCTTGGACGTCGGAACGATGACCGTGTAGGAGACCCTAACCAGACCACTGGCCACCGCGAGGCGGGTCGGCAGGTCGGTAGAGATCCCCTGGCCGATCGGGCGGACGCCCACGGCGGACCGGACAGGGCGACCCAGGGTGAACGTGGTGCGTCCTACAGCGGCGAGCACCGCCCGGTGGTAACTGGGCGGCGGAGCGGGGTAGGACCGCGCACTGACAGCGCCCGGGTGGCCAGCACCTGCGGCTCGGGCCGCAGCGGTCGCGGGCTGCGCGCCCACGAGCGCCAAGGCACCGGTAGCGGTCATGACGAGGACAGCGGTGAGACGACGGGTCATAGTCGGACTCCTCGATGGGGCCGGTCACTGAGCGGCGGAACGTGGCAACTGGGTGTGAACGCACGGGGTGGGCTCACCCTGTCCCGAATCGTCGTGGTTGACAAGCCTCCCCACCGCGCAGCCCCCGGGATCGCACCCGGCTTACCGATCGGCGCGTACGGCCCGCACACCCAAGGTGTCACCCCCGAGTACGACTGGTACCGCGACAGCGACAGCAACGGCTGCGAACACCGCTGACCATACCGGCGGGCATCTCCGGTCGGCGTCAAGAGGCTGTCCGAGCCCAAGCCGGCGGGCCGAGCGCGCGGAGATCCGCGACCAGGTCCCGGGGGGCCCGACGTGCCGCGAAGCCGGGGGCGATCAGGGCCGCGCAGCCGGTGGTGTTGATCAGGACGCTCTGCCATCCGACGCGGCTGTGCAGGGACACCAGCACAGCCAGGCCGAGGTCCGCAGGGCATGAGGTCGGCCCGTCGGGAAAGACGGTGGAGTCGGAAATCTGACTGGCGAGCCGGTGCGCGACGGCCGCGTCGGCGACCGTCGTGATGGCGACGCAGTCCGACCGGGTCGCGTTCAGACCAGGCAGCCAGGTCAGGCGGACCCTGTCCGGGTCGCTGGCGACCCGGGGACGTCGGGTCTGGCCCACGGCACCGTCGGTCAGAAAGCTGGTGTCGGCACAGCTACCCGTCGGGCGCCAGGTCACCGCCACCCGCGGCGCCAGCCTGGCGGGTGAGTTGACGGCCCCGCCAGGGCTGGGCTGAGCAACGACGTCAACAGGGCGGACGACCCACGCGTGGCCGGCAACAACAACTCCAACGACAAGTACCGTACCGATGGCAACCCACCAACGAGTCCGTCGCATCTACCTAAGACGCGCCGGCCGAGGATGCGGTTCCCTGATCCGATCGAGCCGGGATCGTTCGACGCGCCACTGCCCCGGCCGCCGATCTTCACCGCGATCAGGGACTTGTCGCGGACGAGGGCGTAGACCCGGCAGTGGCTGGCCTACAGTTCGTCGGCGACCTGGTGGAGAGTGAGCTAAACGCGTCCGCGTCGAGACCACCGACACCGAGCTCCTCACTGCGGGTTTGCGACTGACGCTGTACCTGCAGGCCCGTGGTGAGCTGCGGACCCAGCTGGGCCTGGCCCTTCGGCGGGGCCGGACCCGGCGGGTGAACCGGTCCCGGGGCGGCGGTGGCCAGGGGGAACATCGTGGGGATGGTCAACATCAGCGAGCGGCCGGTGGAAGCGGAGGACCGGGCGGTGCCCGGGTTCTGGGAGGGCGATCTGATCATCGGGAAGGGCGGCCGCAGCCAGATCGCGACCCTGGTCGAGCGGAGCACCCGGTACGTGATGCTGGTCCGGGTCCCCTATGACCGGACCGCGGACCGGGTCGCGATCGTGTTGGCGGAGAAGATGAAGACCCTCCCCGCGTCCCTGGCCAACAGCATCACCTGGGACCAGGGCAAACAACTCGCAGCCCACACCGCGTTCACCATCGCCACGAACATCCCGGTCTACTTCTGCGACCCGCACTCACCGTGGCAGCGGGGCAGCAACGAGAACACCAACGGGCTGCTGCGGCAGTACTTCCCCAAGGGCACCGAACCTCTCCGGTCACACCCAAGCCGAACTCGACGCGGTCGCCGACGAACTCAACGACCGGCCCCGCGAGACCCTCGGCTGGCGCAAACCCACCGAAGTCTTCAACGAACTCCTCCTCACAGCCACCGGTGCACCCACCACTTGACACCGCCCATCTAAGTTCCTCATTTTGATTAACGTGTTGATTAGGCACGACCATAACTCTGCAACGCCTGTCGACTGAATTAGGTTAGCTGCATCGGGTCCAATAAGCGATCGATGCAGTACTGTTGACATTGGTAGAATAGCCAAGCTGAGTCCCATTCTGACGTCTCATCTCGATTGACACGCTACCCGTGCTACTTGCTGGGTTAGACCCATTGACCCGTTCGCCACCCCAGTTGACCTGGTTATCAGACCGCTGAAAGAGGCAGAAAGGGCCATCTACCGCGTTGCAACCGGACGTGCGTTCGTCGATCCACTCCGCGTGGCGTGGATCGAAATCTCGCGCACTTCCAGCGGTAATTGAGGTGGAACTACCCGTGGCGACGTTCAGCCAACTGAACGTCTCGCAGTATTCCTGGGTGCTCCATTCCAGGTTGTCGTGAAGTGCAACTGTTCGCCTTTTAGGCCGGAGACCCCACCGTATTGCTCGGTTGGGAAATCAGGAAGAGCCTCCCAGAAGGCATACGGTACGGTCCTTCCAGTGTATGTGTCGATACCGTTCTGGACCAAAGAACCGCTGTTCCAGCCTCCGAGGCCGACCCACGTCGAATGCGCCGTCTTGCTTGCATCGCCACAATTGTAAAGTGTGTATCCCGGTTGCGTCACCGTCCCGGCGACGCTCGTGAAGTATGTGCCTCCCGCTAGCCTTCCCGACCAGTTCGTACTGGACGCCACCGAAGATGGATCGCCGGCTGCGGGTTCAGTTGAGTTGACTGATAGATCACTCGCCACCGGTAGGGAACAGCCGAGCGGCAGAGCAATGCTTGGTAGGTGGAGTGTTCTACCCCAAACGGTGAGCCAATCCGCTAACGCTTCGTTGGATTTCGGCCGGTCAGGGATGCCGAACAGCGATAGGGTGGAGTCTGTTGCTGTTGCGGGCGTGAAACCTTCGGGTGGCACCGCGAGACTCACATCTAAGCCAGCCGGTGTCCTCTCCATCAGAACGAAGCCAGCGGTGAGGTCGGCAGATGTCGAGGGGGACCCGTCAGCTTTAAAGAAGGAGGCAGACCGTATCGTATAGGGTTCACAACTGGAAGGCGTGTCCTGGATAGGTCGACCGAGCATGGTAAGAGTCGGGGCGCTAACTGGTCGATTTGCTTCGGCGGCCCCGCTCGGCGGGGCCACAGCCAAAGCGCAGGCCAATGCCATAGCGCACCCGGTAGCTAACATAAATTTGCGCATGGTGGCCGCCAATCTGATGGTTTCGAGGCCGTGTGGGTAGAGTGGCCGACCGCCGACGCTAGAAGTCTGAACTGCGCACGGCGGGTTGTCAACGCCTGTCTTTACGGGCGTCCTGCGACCGCGCCGATGTTCGAGTCGTCCGCTTGCACTCGGCGGCCCCTGCTTAGACCCGGCAGGTAGAGCAGGAGTGGTGGACTGCGGCGGTGGCGGTCAGCCACGCCTGCCGGGTCCGTCGGTGCAGGGCGAACAGGTCCAGTTCCTGTCCGGTGGCGATGACCGGGTCGTAGGGGATCTCGACCACGGCGCGGGTGACCCGGGCGTAGTGCTCGAGCAGTTCCCGGCGGACCGGTGGGTGGGTCGCCGGTCGCGCGGCGGACAGCACGGTGACGGCCTGGTCGGCGAGCCGGCCGCGCCCGGTGCTGCCTAGGTGGTCCAGGACCCAGCCGGCGCCCTCGGCAGTGTCGGCCTGGTAGGTGGACACCACGACGAGGGCGTCGGCGGCGTCGACAGCGGCCTGCCAGTTGCTGGCGCGGACGTTGTTGCCGGTGTCGACGACCAGCGATCCCGTAGAAGCGGGCCAGGACCTCCCGGATCCGGCGGAACCCCGCGGCGTCGACCTGCGCCATCCGGGCCGGGTCGCCGTCGGAGGCGAGGACGTCGAACCGGGCCTCGCCCTGGGGGCGGGTGTAGGCGGCGAGGTCCCCGATCCGGGCCTTCATGGTCTGGAAGTGGTCGACGTCGGCGAGCAGGTCCCACACGGTCCGGTTCGTGTGTGGATGCGCGAGGGCGCGTAGGCCCAGGGTGCCGCGGGTCTCGTTGTTGTCCCAGGCCAGCGTCGAGCCGCGGTGGGCGCCGAGGGTCGCGGCGAGCAGCAGGGCGGCCGGGGTCTTTCCGGCTCCCCCCTTCGGGTTGACGACCACCACGGTCCGCGCCCCGACCAGCGGGCGGCGGACCGCCTCGAGCCGGTCCTGGTGCCGCAGCTCGGCGAGGCCGGGACGGACCCGCAGCCGGCCGCCGGTGGCGGCGGCGACCCGGCCGCGCCACCCCCACGAGGCCGGCCGGTCGGCCGGGGACAGCCGCGCCGGGAGCAGATCGCCGGCATCGAGCCCCCGCCCCGGGGCAGCGGCCGGCGCCGGGGCCGGGGCCGCCGGCGAGAGCGGTCGGGCCTGGTCGGTGGTCACGACCGGGATCGGCCTGGCCGCCGGAGCTACCGGGCGCGGGTCCTCGTCGGCGGACGGCTGTACCGGGTCGGTCACGGGCCTGGCCAGCCCGGGGAAAGGCCGGCCCGGCCGCCGGGCGGGCCGCGGCGGCGCAGGTCCGCAGCAGCGGGTCCGTCCTGTTCGTGAGCACCGATCTTGCCGGTGGGCAGCGGCTGACGCTGACGACCGACACCAGCCAGATCACCGAGGCCCTGCAGCGGCTGGTCGTGTTCGAGGCGGTCGGCGGGCTGCTGGCGCTGGTGGCCACCGGGCTGCTGCTCTCCCGGCTGTCCCGGGTGGCTCTGCAGCCGCTGGACACGATGACGAGCCTGGCCCGGGACATCGCGGCCGGGGACCGGGGGCGGCGGCTGCGCACGGGACGTCCCGACACCGAGCTCGGACGGACCGCCGCCGCCTTCGACGCCATGCTCGACGAGCTAGAGCAGGCGGCCCGGTCCGCCCGGGACGCCGAGGCCCGGATGCGGCAGTTCCTCGGGGACGCCTCGCACGAGCTGCGGACCCCGCTGGCCGGGATCCAGGCCAACACCGAGCTGCTGCTGCGCGAGGACCCGGGAGCCCCGGACCGCGAGACCCTCGCGATCTCGACCATACGCGAGACCCGGCGGGCCACCCGGATGGTGGAGGACCTGCTGACTATGGCGCACCTGGACCGGGGCCTGGACCTACGCCGCGACCCGGTCGACATGGTCGAGCTGGTCACCGCAGAGCTCGCCCGGGCCCGGCTGCTCGCCCCGGACCGCCGCGTCGAACTCGCCGCGCCCGGCGACGGACCGCGCGCGGGCGCCACAGTGGTTGGCGACCCGGGGCGCCTCGGGCAGATCCTGGCCAACCTGCTCGACAACGCCCGCCACGCCACCGCACCCGGGGGGCGGATCACCGTCACCGTGGCCGGCACCGGGTCTCCCGGGAACGCCGGACGGGTGGTCCTCACCGTGGCCGACGACGGCATCGGGGTCCCACCGGAGGACCGCGAGCGGATCTTCACCCGGTTCGCCCGGCGCGACCCGTCGCGGTCCCGGCACACCGGCGGCGCTGGCCTGGGCCTGCCGATCGCGCGCGGGCTGGCGCGCGCCCACGGCGGGGACCTGCGCCTGCTCGACCGGCCCGCCGCCGGAACGGCCCGTGCCGACGGTCCCGGCCACCGGCCCGGCGCGGTGTTCGAACTGTCCCTGCCCGCGCTATCCCTGCCCACGCCGGGCGCCGGCGACCGGCCCCACCCGCCAGCCGTGTCGCCGCCCGGCTCTCTGAAGACCAGCTGAAGCAGCAGCGGCGTGGCCCGGCGTCTTCAGCCCTGCTTCAGCGGATACCCCGACGGTGGAGACACGCCCACCGGAGCGATGGGCGGACAACCCGGAGGTTCCCCGTGAAGCGCACCACCACCCCCGACCAGTCCACCCACCCCGCCACCCCGACCGGCCAGCCGCGTCCCGCGGCCTCGGCTGCCGGCCGGACCCGGCGGATCCCCGTCGTCCTGGTGACCCTGGCCGCGGCCGGCGGCCTGGCGGCCGGCGGATACGGCGTCGCCGCCGCCGCCACGTCCACGCCCAGCCCCGCGGTCAGCGGCACCGCGACGAGCACCGCCACCGGTGCGTCGGCAGCTCCCGCCAGGCCGGCAGCTCCCGCTAGGCCGGCAGCTCCCGCGCGACCGGCTGCTCACGCCGGGCCCGCGGGTGGGCCCGGCGAGCCGCGCGGGCACGCTGGACCGGGCGCCGAGACCCGGATCACCGCGGTCAGCTCGTCCTCGATCACGGTGACCACCGACTCCAGCACGTCGACGACCTACCGCATCAGCTCCGGCACCCGGGTTCAGGCAGGACCCGGCCGGACCCTGTCGGTGTCCGACCTCGCGGTCGGTGAGCGGGTGCACGTCCGCACCGCGGCCACCGGCTCCTCGAGCGGATCGTCGATCCCGGTGGCCGCGGCCATCGACGTCCACCTGCCCCACCTGGACGGCACCGTCACCGCCGTCGGTTCCGGTTCGATCACGATCACCGACCACGACGGGTTCACCCGCACTCTCGCGACGAGCTCGGACACCACGTACAGCAAGGACGGCGTCTCCGCGGGCAGCTCGGTGGTCACCACCGGCGCACGGATCCACGCCGAAGGACGCGTGGACAGTAACGGCACCACGCTGGACGCCAGCCGTGTCGACGTCGTCACCGGGACGCCGGCGCGCCCCGCCGGGCCGGTCGGCGACCGCGGCTCGGCCGCACCGGGCGGGACCGGGACTAGGCCGGCCGCGCCGACCGTCCCGGGCGCGTCGGCGAGCGCCGCTCCGACTCCGGCCGCCGGGTCCTGAGCGCGGCCGGGTCGGTCGCCGCGGGCGACCGGCCCGGCACGACCCGGCCGGCCCGGCGCCGGGTACGGTCAGCCCGACCCCGGGCCCTGGGCGAGCTGTCGCCGCTGGGCAACGCCGTGACGGCCCGGCTGCTCGAGCGGGGATGACTCCGCCCGACGGACCGGCCACGGGCCGTCCTGCTGACCGACGCGGGCCGGGCCGGGCTGCTCGACACCTTCGGTGTCCCGGACGGGCCGGGACGACGGCTGTCGGTGACGGCGGGTCAGCGGGCGACCGTGACGCCGAGCTGGCCGGTGACCCCGCCGGAGGTGACGCTGATCCGGGCAGCACCGGGGCGGTGCGCGACGAGTCGCCCGGTGCGAGCGTTGACAGAGGCCACGCGCGGGTCCGAGGAGCTCCACACGTGCGAGGCCGGGTCCGCGATCGGGACCTGCTCCGGCGCGAGGTCGTCCCCGCCGATCGAGGTTCCCAACGCGGTCAGCGTCTCGACGGTGCCGGGGACGACGGACTGGTCCGGAGCGGTGATCTCGATCGAGGTCAGGGCCGGCTCGATGCTGAACTGGACCGTGCCCGCCGCGCCGACGTGGACCAGCCCGGCGTGGGCGAACCCGCCGCGGTCGGCCGGGGCGTAGGCCGGCACACCGAGGTCGGCGAAGGTCAGCTGGGGGATGCCGTGCGCCGGGTCGACGCTGTTCCCGTCCGGGTCGAGGACCTGCTCGCTGAACCCGCGGGCGTGGCCGTACAGCATCGCGACGTGCACGCCCCGGTGGGTCTGGACGTAGCGCTGGATCAGCCGCAGGTACTCCCGCGCCTCCCACCGGTCGGCGAACTGGCTGTTGGCGGCCGGGTGGGGGTCGTAGGCGGGCATGTGGGTCGCGAGGAGGACCACGGGGGTCCGGGCGGCGGTGAGCTGCTCGACCAGCCACGGGTACTGCGCCCCGGCCGGGGTCTGGAACGGATCCGAGGCGAGCAGCCCGCCGTGGGCGCTGTCGGTCGCGATCACCGTGGCGGCACCCAGGCCGTAGGCGTAGTGGGTGTCGCCGAAGACCGGGACGAAGCCCTGGGACTCCGGGACGCCGCCCTGGCTGATCTCGTGGTTGCCGACGAGGTCGTGGGCGGGGATCCCGCGGGTGATCGCCGACCGGGCGAACCGCAGGTCGGCGGGGGCCCCGTCGTCGCTCATGTCGCCGAGGGCCTGCACGACGTCGGGGCGCGCGACCGCCGGCAGGGTCGGGATCCGGGCGGCCACGGCGGCCAGGACGTGCGCCGACTGGGAACCGGGGTCCGCGGCCCGCAGGTGCGCGTCGTCGCCGGTGAGCATCGTCGCGCCGCCCGGGGTGAACGAGGCGGCGGACTCGGTGAAGTTCAGCCACCGCGGGTTGCGCGGGATCGGGACGTAGGCGGGTTCGGTGACCGGTCGCGGGGAGTACAGCGCTTGTAGGTCCGCGATGTTCAGGGTCCCGGACAGCGGGCTGGAGTTGGAGATGGCGAGGAAGTCGATGAAGTTGACCCGGACCGGGAAGCGGGTCCCCGCCGGGAGCTGGGCGACGACCAGCTGCCAGCCGTGGAAGGTGACCGTCGTCGGGTAGAGGGTCGTGACGGCGCCGTTCACCTGAACGTAGGACTCGGCGAGCTCCAGCCCGCTGCCGTCCCCGCGGACCCACAGGCCCACCGCGGTCGGGTTCTTCCCGTCGGGGGCGGTCGGGACGGTCAGCGTGCTCTTCGGGAACAGCACGATCTGGTGGACGCCGGGGGCGGCCGGGATCGAGTAGGTGATCCTCGTCGAGCCGCTGGAGGTCGACCCGGGGGGCACCACGCCCGGGTCGGGGGCGATCGACGCCGAGCCGCCGGTCGCGTCCCGCAGCCGGTACCGCGACGGGTCGGACAGGTCGTCGACGGTGGTCCGCAGGCTGCCGACGGCGATGCTCGCGGTGGTCCGCGCCCCGGCGACGGTGGCGGTGACGGTGACCAGCCCGACGCCGCTGCCGGCAGCGGTGAACAGGCCGTGGCTGTCGACGCTGCCCAGCCCCGCGGGGGTCACGGCGAACCGGGCCGCCTCCGCGGGAATGGTGACCGTTGCTCCGGTGGGCCCGGTCCCGGCCAGCGACAGCTGCTGGGTGGCGCCGTTGACGAGGTCGACGCGGGCGGGGGAGACGGTGACCGCGGTGAGGCGGTCCAGGACGGTGAGGCGTTCGGTGCTGCTGACCCCGTCGGCGGTGGCGGTGACCGTTCCGGCGCCGGCGTGGTGGACCGTGAGCCGGCCGGCCGCCCAGCTGGCCAGCCCGGCGGGACTGACGGTCACGCTCGGGGCGGTGGCGGCCGGGTTGCCGGCGCGGTCGGTCGCGTACACCGGCAGCGGCACCGTCGAGCCGACCACGGTGGTGAGCGGTGCTCCGCCGTGCACGACGACCCGGGCGGCCGGCCCGGGGGCGGTCTCGGTGGAGTAGACGAACAGCCCATTCGCGACCGGCCGCTCGACCCCGTCGGACGGGGTGTTCTGCACCGACACGGCCCGGTCCCCGGGGGTGCGCGCCACCATCGCGGTCGACCCGCCGCCGTCCATCAGCACCGCGTCCCAGGCGCCGTGGGCCGCGAGGTAGCCGGCGGCCTGGGCCGGGCTGACCCCGGCCGCGACGGACTCCCCGGCGCGGCCGTCGAGGGTCACCATCAGCAGGTGCCGGCCGTCGCGGCTCACCCCGATCGCGGTCTCCGGGTTCACCCCGCCCGGCGGGGTGCCGGTCGGGTCGGTGTAGACGTGCCCGTCGTCGACGAGCTGGGTCGCGCCGGACACCAGCTGCTCGACGTCCCCGGGACCCACGCGGTCGGTGACGGCGAGGGTGTCGCCGGGGTGCACGTGGTCGCCCAGCCACGCCGCGCCGGTCCCGGACCCGGCCAGCGCCAGCCGACCCTTCGCCAGCGCGGGCAGGGTGGTGACCCCGGTGCGGACGCTGTCGACGACGAGGCCGGTGGCGGTGGCCCGGCCGGTCACCACGGTCGCCGCCGGGATGGTGCCGCCCACGCCGAGGTCCGGGGTGAGCTCGGTGACCGCGTCCCCGGCCAGGTCGTTGACGACGTTGACGGAGCTGAGAGCGTGACTGTCGGCCCCGACGGTGACCGTGCCGGTGAACGGCTCGGCCCCGATGCGGACCGAGCCGTTGTTCAGCACCGCGACCTGGGCGTTGTAGTGCGGGCGCGGGGACTTCAGCAGGCGCCCGTCGACGACGACGCCGCCCAGCGGGCGACCGGAGGCGTGGATCTCGAAGTAGTCCCCGTTCACCCCGGCGACCGCGCCGGTCCGCGTCGTCATCGAAGTGGGGGTCTCATCCGTCGGGGCGGTGAGCACGTCACCGGCCTCGACGACGCGGAGCCGGACGTTGCGGCTGGACAGGTCCGCGCTGAGCAGGTCGGCCTGCTGGCGTCCGCCCACGGTGTCCACCTGCTCGGTCCGGTGGGTCACGCCGCGGGTGATCGTCTCCGGCCGGCTCGTCGAGTCGTCGACGACCAGCGGCCACGCGGTGGGTGTCGGTGGCAGCCAGCCGGCGGCGGTGGTCGCCGCGGTGGCTGTGTCCCCGGTTGCCGGGCTGGTCGCCTGGGTGGCGGCGGCGGGGGCCAGCCAGGCGGCCGAGACGGCGGCGGCCGTCAGGAGTACGAGGCCGGTCTGGCCACGGCGGCGACGCCGGATTCCTGCGGTGGCTGGCATCGGCGGACTCCCAGGGTGCGGCCAGGTGCGGACGGCCGTCAGGGAATCCCAGTCAGATGAACGGTAGGCAACCCAGGCATGACGGTTGGTGATCGACTGTCGTGCGGACTGGCCTCGCCGTGTTTCCCTGCCAGTCGCCGAAGGAGCGCAGTGACGGCGGCCGGCGGGTCGCAAACCCGGACACCTCCGGACAGCGGTCGACCCGGCCGGCATGGCCGACCTCGGATATCAGCTCGTTGGCTCCGAGCGGTGCACGAAGGTGTCTGGTCCTCGACGCGACGCCGCGAGGGGTGTCAGGCGATGACGTCCGCGAGACGGCGTCCCTGGTCGGTGTACTTGCCCGGCGAGCCGGGCAAGTACACCTCGGCGACGGGGCTGACCACGACCTTCCGGCGGTCGGGTGGGTCAGGGACTGCAGGCGACCGCACGGTTCGTCGCCGGTGACTGGCCGGGCAGTCGGGCGGCGGCCGGGCCGGACGGCCCCGTCCCGCCCCAGCCGGCTGCCGCGCGCTAACGGCCACCTCGCTGTCCGTCGCGGTCGCCGCCGGTGACCCCGACGCGGCGGGCAGCGTCGAGCGGTTGAACGGCGCCTGGCACCACGACGTGATGGTCGCCGTGCTGATCGGTGCCGCCGACAGCGAGTTCGCCCGGTGGAACGGTGATCCGGGCCGCGCCCTGGGGGTGGCCGAGCGCGTCCTGCGACACGTCGACGACGCAGGTGAGCAGTGGTTCCTCGGAGCATCTGGCTGTGTGCGGTGGCGCTCGCCGCCGGGGGCGACCTCGCGGAGGCGGCCCGGCTGGCCGGCGACGGCGATCTCGTCGCTGGGACGGTCGCCCGCGCGGACGGGTTGTGGGAACGCGCCCGGCAGACCGCCCGGCTCGGTCAGCCCCGCGGCGGCAGCCTCGGCCCCGAGGGCCGGGCCTGGCTGGCCCGGGTCGAGGCCGAGTGGGGCCGCGCCGCCGGGACCCCTCGGCCGACGCCTTGGAGAGCGCCGTCGACGGTTTCGGCTACGGCCACCGGTTGGGCAGGCCCGCTGCGGGTGGCGGCTCACCGAGGCGCTGCCGGCCGCTGGGTCGCGGGAGACGGCGGCCGCGGCCGCCCGGGCGGCGAACGACGGTGCGGTCGAGCTGGGTGCCCGGCCGCTGCGGGACGCGGTCGGCGCGGCGGCCCGCCGCGGCCAGCTGGACCTCGGCCCGGCGGCGCCGGCGCCGGACTCCGGGTCCGGGCCGCTGAGAAACCGCGGACCGGAGGTCGTGTCGCTGCTCGCCGACGGTCGCACCAACCGGCAGATCGGCGAGGTCCTCTTCATGGCGGAGAAGACGGCCAGCGTCCACGTGTCCCGGATCCTGGCCAAGCTCGGTGCGGGCAGCCGCGCCGAGGCGGTGAGCCGCGGCCACAGCCTGGGCCTCCTGCTGCCACGCCCGGGGAGATGAGGCGCCACACGACAGAAATCGCGATGGTCGCCTGATGGTCACCGCTGATTCACCGGGTGCTGACACGGTCGCGGGCGTGGCCGCCGTCTCCCGTCGCTCCGTCCTCTCCGCCGGCGCTGTCGGCGCCGTCCTCACCCTGGCCCCGGTCGAGTTTGCGTCCGCGGCCGGGGGCAGTACCGGGGCCGGGGGTGGTTCCGGTCCGCGGTCCGTGACCGTGACCGGTCACTTGGACCCGGGCGCCGCGGACTGGGTGTACCTGCCGGTGCGCGTGCCGACCGGGGTCAACCGGATGAACGTCTCCTACGACTACAGCCGACCGGCGGTGGCGCCCGGGCAGCTGGGCAACGCCTGCGACATCGGGGTGTTCGACGAGAAAGGGACCAATCTGGGCGGAGCCGGTTTCCGTGGCTGGTCCGGGGGCTTCCGGACCAGCTTCTCGGTCGCTGCCGACGCCGCGACCCCGGGCTACCTGCCCGGTTCGGTCAACCCGGGCACCTGGAACGTCGCTCTCGGGCCCTACCAGGTCAGTCCGGTCGGCCTCGACTACACCGTCACCGTTACCCTTGAGTTCGGCGCGCCCCGGACGCCCGCATTCCGCCCCGCGTACCCGCCGCAGGCGCGGCCGGGGACGACGCGGCGCTGGTACCGCGGGGACTGCCACCTGCACACCGTGTACTCCGACGGTCGCCGGACCCCGGCCGAGGTCGCGGCCGCGGCGCGCGCCGCCCGGCTCGACTTTATGGTGAGCACCGATCACAACACCTCCTCGTCGCACGGGGTGTGGGGACCGCTGGCCGGTCCGGACCTGCTCATCGTCACCGGCGAGGAGGTCACCACCCGCAACGGCCACGTGCTGACACTGGGGATCCCGCCGGGCGCCTTCGTCGACTGGCGCTACCGCGCGGTCGACGAGGTGTTCGCCACCGTGGCCGAGCGGGTGCGCTCGGCGGGCGGGATCGTGGTTCCGGCGCACCCGTTCTGCCCCTACGTGGGCTGCCGGTGGAAGTTCGGCTACGACGACGCGGATGCGGTCGAGGTCTGGAACGGCCCGTGGACGCTGGACGACGAGCACTCGGTGGTCATGTGGGACGGCCTGCTGGCCCACCGGGCGGTGCGGGGTCTGCCGTTCCTGCCCGCCATGGCCAACAGCGACGCCCACAGCGAGCCACAGGTGGTGGGCTTCCCGCAGACCGTGGTCCGGGCGGACGGGCTGTCCGCCCGCGCTCTGACTGCGGCGCTCGCGGCGGGGCACTCCTACCTTGCCGAGTCCGCCGATGTCGAGCTGTCCTTCACCGCGGCCGCGGGTGGGCGTACAGCGACCATGGGGGAGCGGCTCGACGCCGGGCTCGCCACCCCGGTCGCGGTCACGCTGAACGTCTCCGGCGTGCCGAACGGGACGGTCCGCTTCATCACCGACGAGGGCCAGTCGATCCAGCAGTCCCTGCCCTCGTCCGGGTCGGGGACCGTCCGTTGGGTCACCACCGGGCGGCTGTCGGGGTACGTCCGCGCGGAGGTTCGGCATCCGCTGCCGGACGGCTCGCCCGGGTCCGGGACCGCGATCTCGACGATGCCGACGCTGGGCGCGATGGCCGCGATGACCAACCCCATCGCACTCCGCGGGGTCTGATACGCCGCGGGACCGCGCCCGCGGTCGGCCGGACGACGGTCGGGCCGCGTTGGCCCAGCTGCCCGCGGTCGGCCGGACGACGGTCGGGCCGCGTTGGCCCAGCTGTCTACCCGGTGGGGGTGGAGTGTCGGGCGGGAACGCGCGGCCCGCTCCGCCGCGCGCGCGTCGGGAACGGTCAACGCCACGAGGTCGTCCTGCACCTGCTCGACGACAGTGGGGGGCTGGGGCAACTTTGGTGGATAATACGAATTATGCAGCAACAACTGGTCGCCGGGGGGCGGTACGGGATTTCCAACTGGTGCAAACGTCCGTCGAGCGTCGTCCTGCGTCACAGGCTTGGATCGAGGCAGCTGCTCTCAGGGACCGCTGATTCGGGGGGCGTCAACGCCAGAACTCGGTGAGCTGTCCAG